>Ga0257120_1000148_pt1 | contig 55325 bp, 51 predicted proteins | sample SI106_10metaG_FD_190153 | JGI IMG/M metagenome (GOLD analysis project Ga0257120, IMG submission 190153) | Marine microbial communities from Saanich Inlet, British Columbia, Canada - SI106_10 | ecosystem: Environmental > Aquatic > Marine > Inlet | place: Canada: British Columbia | collected...
GGACTGGTGGCGGCGGTCGTTTGCTTGATACTGGCGGACGCGTTTCCAAGTTCAAAAACAAATATGCTGGTCTTGGCTTCTAAGCTTTTACCACTTTGTTGGATTGAGGGCGTTACCTGCGAGGGTAACGCCCTTTTTCTTTATCAGCGCCAATTTCGGTTTGTTCAGATGCAGCCCGGCGGCAACGTCATAAACCGGCCTTCTATCAAAGCTCTACGTGCTACTTCCCAATCCATGATCAGCGCCATATACTCTTTTAAAATAGACCCACTAACTAGTATCTCGTGGGCGAAGGGGCTAAAAATGGCGCATATTATTGTTGTGGGCAACGAAAAAGGCGGCGCGGGGAAATCCACTGTGTCTATGCACGTGGCAACTGCCCTCTCGCGTATGGGCCATAAAGTCAGCGCGCTTGACCTTGATCTGCGCCAACGCACCTTTGATCGCTACGTCGAGAACCGCGCCGAGTTCCTCGAGGCCTCCGCTCTAAGCCTACCAAGCCCACAAGTGCACGAGTTGCCAGAGATTAACCCAAAAGCGCTAAAGCCTGGTGAGAACATATATGACCACAGCCTGTCTGCGGCTGTTGCGTCCCTTGAAGCTGACAACGATTTCATCTTGATCGATTGCCCGGGCTCCCACACCCGCCTTAGCCAAGCTGCACACTCATTGGCCGACACCTTGGTCACGCCGCTGAACGACAGCTTTGTGGATTTTGATTTGCTAGCGCGCATCGATGCAACAGGGGAAAAGATCAAAGGCCCATCCGTCTATTCAGAGATGGTGTGGAAAGCACGTCAACTGCGAGCCCAAGCAGGGCTAAAGCCAATTGACTGGATCGTTGTGCGTAACCGCATGGGCGCGCAGCGCATGATCAACAAAGAAAAGATGGAACGCGCGATTGAGATGTTGGCCAAGCGGATCGGCTTTCGCGTTGGCAGGGGCTTTAACGAGCGCGTCATTTTCCGTGAGCTGTTCCCACGTGGTCTGACATTGCTGGACCTCAAAGACATTGGCGTTAAGCAACTCAACATCTCAAACGTAGCTGCCCGCCAAGAGCTGCGCGATCTGATGAAGTCCCTGAACTTGCCGGGAGTCAACGTCGACTTTTGATTCTGACCTATTGGATAATCTGGAAGATACAGACGGCGAATCCTTAACTGTCAAAAAACGGAACCGTATATTAACGATTTCCAAATAGGTGATCTGAACGCTTCATGCTGTCTTGCGCAGTTGGTTCAACGACCAAACGAGCGATCCCTCACCAAAAAACCTTCCAAAACCAATTTATAATCTCACATTCTGTTCTCAATATAAAGCTCTTTGAATCTAGTGATGGGGTTGACCTAGAGCGTTTGCTTGTCGACACTCCCAACATCCTCAGTACGGGGACCAAACCAAAGCAGGAAAACCTGCAAAGATCAGTGCAGCAAACGAGTGCACGATTAAGCCACATATCTTTTTGTGGCGACAACAGAGAGGAAGACTATGACCTTTTTAACAAGGACCGGAAATCCGCTGCCACAACACGTCGTGGATTCAGCGAAAGCCGCTGGTGACTCAGAAGTGAGCCGCCGCGAATTTTTAGCTATCGCAAGTGCCTTTGGCGCGACTGCTGCAACTGCATATGGCATGTTGGGCATGGCGTCCCCTGCAATGGCTGCTGGCCACAAAATGGGCGGTACGCTGCGTTACCAAACAGAAGTACGCGGACTAAAAGATCCACGCACATATGACTGGTCCCAAATCGCCAACTTCTCACGCGGTTGGCTTGAGTATCTTGTGCACTACGAGAACGATGGTACCTTTGAGGGCCGCCTACTCGAGAGCTGGGAAATCTCAGCCGACGCTAAAACCTATACATTGAACGTCCGCAAAGGCGTTAAATGGAATGACGGTTCTGACTTTACCGCTGAAGACGTGGCACGCAACATCACCGGCTGGTGTGACAAGAGCCTTGAAGGCAATTCGATGGCTGGTCGTTTCGCGACACTGATTGATGCGGACACTGAGCAGGCTCTTGAAGGTGCGATCGAAGTTGTTGATTCACACACCGTACGCTTGAACCTACCAGCGGCTGACATTTCGTTAATCCCAGGCATGGCAGACTATCCAGCGGCAATTGTTCCAGCGTCCTACACAGCTGAAACTGCGCTTAGCAACCCAGTTGGTACTGGCCCATATCTTCCAGAATCTTTGGAAGTTGGCGTTAAAGCTGTCTTGGTTCGCAACGAAAATCACGAATGGTGGAACGCTGGCAACGGCGCATACATGGATCGTATCGAATACATCGATTACGGCACTGATCCATCAGCATGGGTTGCGGCAGCAGAAGCTGACGAAATCGACATGACCTATGAGATGAACGGCGAATTTGTTGACATCTTTGATACGCTCGATGGCTGGAACACTAACGACGTTGTTACAGGTGCAACTGTTGTTGTGCGCCCAAACCAATTGGCCGAAGTTGATGGCAAGAAACCGTATGCGGACAAACGTGTTCGTCAGGCGATTGCTATGGCTGTCGACAACGAAATCTTGCTTGAGCTTGGTATTGCTGGTCGCGGCGTAACTGCCGAAAACCATCATGTTGGCCCTGTGCACCCTGAGTACGCAAAACTGCCACCACGCAAGTATGATCCAGTTGCGGCCAAGGCCCTGATGGATGAAGCAGGCATGGGCGACTATGAGCACGAGTTGATTTCGATCGATGACGCGTACCGCAAGGACACAACCGATGCTGTAGCTGCGCAATTGCGTGATGCCGGAATCAAAGTGAAGCGGACCATTCTACCGGGCTCTACGTTCTGGAATGACTGGGCGAAATATCCGTTCTCTTGCACCAACTGGAACCACCGTCCTTTGGGCGTTCAAGTTTGGGCTTTGGCTTATCGCTCTGATGAGGCATGGAACGAATTTGGCTGGTCCAACGCGGAGTTCGACGGCATCCTTGCTGAAGCCCTTGCAACCCCTGATCTAGAAGCACGTCGCGCATTGATGGCCAAAGGCCAAGCGATTGTTCAAGGTGAAGGCGTAACGATCCAGCCGTACTGGCGTTCCCTATACAACAACACTCGCGAAGGTATTGTTGGGGGTGGCATGCACATCTCGTTCGAGTTCCGCCCAGAGCGCGTTGCTTGGTCATAAGATAGTGGACTGAGATTATAAGGGGCTGCGTTTTCGCTGCCCCTTTTTTGTAGCTAAAGGGTTGCTATTTTGGCGGAAGGGAAATGCAGGCGTTCAATTGTCATGGCGATCATGGCCCCGCGATCTGCGCCCTCTGAAACAGCATCTCCAATCGATTGTGCCAATGCCGCGTTGAGATGTTTCACCAAAGTATCATCACTCGCCGCTGTGCGAATTTGTTTGGCAAAGTACGCTTCTTCAAGGATCAGATCTTCGATCAAAGGATCAATGACTGCACCACCGCCACCGGGATAGCGGTAATGCCCTACGCCACCTATTTTACCGATCCGCCCCTCGGCCACCATCCGTCTTAGTATAGGTGATCCAGCGCCCGCTCGTCGTTCCAAAACGACATGCAACCCAAGGTGGTCCATCACTTCACAGGGGCCCGTGGCATAGCCCCACGCGCACAGTGCTTCGTCTAATTCCCATGGGTTTGTGTGGCACATCAACAGGTGATCACAGGCCAGCCAAAACGCATCTTGAAGCGCATCACCCAAATCATCTGTCGCCACGTTATGGGCCCGGCTTATCAATGAACCGATGCTTGGCAATCACAGCCAGAACATCGTTGATAGAAGACTGTTCTGGACGGTTAGAGGTGTTCACCTGTGCCAACGCTTGCTCATACAATGGCGTGCGTGTCTGCAAAAGTGACTTCAACTGATCCATCGCCGCTGGATTGCCTTCCATCGGGCGCAAGTCACCTTGTTCGCGTACCCTCTGCATGTGTTCTGCGGGGGTCGCGCTAATCCAGATTGTATGGAAATGGGCGCGCAAATTTGCATAGGTTTCGGTATCATTCACAAGCCCACCACCAACAGCCATGATGACGCGTGAATGATCTTTAATCACCGAATTCAGCGCCTCGCTTTCCATCGCACGAAATCCGTCTTGGCCGTACAGACCATGGATTTCAGACATCGGCATACCGACCTGTTCCTCGATCACATTGTTTAGCTCTACATACGGCAATCGCAGCGCCGTGGCCGTGCCTTTGCCCAGCGTCGATTTGCCTGCACCGCGCAAACCAATCAGACATACGCGTTGTGCACGCTGCGCCGTTTGAATTTGTGGTGCCAGCAGGTTGCGGATTTTACCCTGCACCTCACTGTGTGCCCCTTGATACAATTGTGCGACACGTTGGGTGTCTTCTGAAAACGGAGTGCCAGAGACAAGGAAATCTTCGATCCGAAGTTCAAGCGCACTTGCCACCCGTTCCAACAATAGGACTGAGATATTGCCCTCACCCGCTTCTAATTGCGCAAGGTAGCGTGGTGATACGCCTGACAGCTCGGACAACTCACGGCGCGGCATTCCTACCTTGCTGCGGGCCGCGCGTACGCGTTCCGCCAACCGCATGATCAATTCGGATGGTTCGTGGATTGGTGTGACCTTCATGGTATTCCCGTAAAACAGAGAGGTAATTCAACCGAATTCATTTAGTATGTTTCCAAGTGATAGCGGCCACCTTCACGCATTGTGTCGCGCACCTCGGTCCATTCAAGTCCTGCAGAACGGGCAATGTCGGACAGTGCTTCTTCGACCCCGACTTCCATCGCTTTTAGACCACAAACGTAGATATAGCCATTTGGATCTATCAACAGAGCCGCAACGCTATCGGCATCCTCGCGTAATTTGTCTTGGACGTATTGTTTGAGCGTATCCTCCTGACGGCTAAAAGCGAACGCCTTTTTTAAAAACGCATCAGGAACTTTTTTGAGTGGACCAAAGTAGGGCAGGTCACGCGGGGACCGTGCGCCAAATACCAATGACAGCGCATCATTGACTGATGGCATCTCACGTTGGCGGTGCATCGTCATGCCACGAAACGGGGCAGACCCCGTACCTGTGCAAATCATCAAGATGTGCGCAGCTGGATCAGAGGGCAGCAGGAATGTTGCGCCAAATGGACCTGTCAGTTGAACACTGTCACCCTTGCTCAAATCACAGATAAAGTTAGAGCAGACGCCCCCTTCATCCCGCTTGACCGTAAGGGAGAGGTTGTTGAAACCCGCGCGTTCGCCGTCACGTGGACTGGACACCGAATAAAGACGTGGCAGATGGGGATTGCCATCACCATCGACGCCCGGTGGGATGATACCCACGCTTTGCCCTTCCAACACAGGGAATGGGAGACTGCCTAGATCAAGAATGATGTGACGTACATCGCTGTCGCTGTCGCCGTCCGTCAGGCGATAATTGCCGTGAACTGATGCTGTTGCAGGCTTGCCTAAATTGTACATGTTGATGGTGGGTTTAGCCGCTGTTGCTGGGGCTTTGGCTTTGCCTCCTGCACCTGCATGGGCTTGGGCGAACAGTTGGGTTATCACGTCGTCTTGGTCGTAGTCCCCATCAGTGGCAGCTACAATGTCTTCTTGGTCCGGCAGTTCTTCCCAACCAAATTGTTCTTCGACGGTGTAGGCCGTATTCACCACCCGCCATTCATCAATCGAACCCGTTGGGCAGACCGAAATACAGTCCATGCACATGTTGCAGATGTCTGCGTTGACCACCACGTTGTCATCGTTGTGTACGATTGCCTCAATAGGGCAGCTCATTTCACAGGTGTAACACCTGATACAAATCTCTGGGTCAATGAGGTGCTGTTTAAACGGCTGGTTCATATGCGATCCTTTGGCGGGGCACTGGGCCCCGCTTTGGTACTTGGCTTGGGTGGTGAAGCGTTACGCCATGTGCAATTTGACGTACTCAAAATCACCCGGCTTATTGTCGATCCCGACCTTTGGTGGCGCGATCCACGTGGCGTATTTGCCCGGCTCATAGCACGGCTTCATCAAGGACTGGATGAAGGCACCATCTTCTTTTGTCGGTAGCCATTCGTCCTGACGTTTCGCCCATTCTTCAGCCGAAACAATTGCGCCATCTGGGTCGACTGCAACGGATGAGAACACACCGATCTGACGGTGGAACCCTTCGTGAGGCATTTTGAATTCAAACTGAACACCCGATTTTGCGATCAATTTATTCCAACGTCCAACACCACCCGATGCATCACGCACATAGTCATCGCGCAAACGCATATTGATCGCGGTCAGGGCTGGCACGTCCTCAGTCAGAATTTTACCGTCTTTGATAGATGTCACCGGATAGGTGTCATTTTGAAGCTTGTGATCATCATCAATGCGCTGCTCCATGTAGCGCCCTTTAATGCCGTAGTTGAAAGCGTTGGCCGCATTCGTTGACACCTCTTGGCCAAACAGATCAAGGGAAAGGGTATAGTGCAGGTTCAATTTCTTCTGGATCGTTGGCAGGTCGATGACGTCAAGATCACGGATTTTCGCGATGTCATATGGATCAGTGATTCCCGCCTTGTTCATCGCATCCAAGGTTGCTTGGATCGTGCGACCAACACCTGTTTCGCCCACAAACATGTGGTGGGCTTCTTCGGTCAGCATAAAGCGCACGGTGCGCGAAAGCGGATCAAAGCCGGACTGCGCCAACGATTCCAGCTGCATTTTTCCGTCACGATCGGTAAAGTATGTGAACATAAAGAAGGACAACCAATCGGGCGTTTCCTCGTTAAACGCGCCCAACATACGCGGAGAGTCATCAGACCCTGATGAACGCACCAACATATCATCCGCTTCTTCGCGGCCATCTTTGCCGAAATACTTTTGCAGCAGATACACCATCGCCCAAAGGTGACGGCCTTCTTCCACGTTCACCTGAAACAGATTGCGCATATCATAAAGGGACGGCGCAGTCAGACCAAGGAAACGTTGTTGTTCAACTGATCCCGGTTCTGTGTCGCCTTGGATCACGATCAAGCGTTTGAGCATGTTGCGGTATTCGCCCGGTACTTCTTGCCACGCAGGTTCGCCCAAGTGTTCCCCCATCGGAATGGTACGCCCCTCAACCGCAGGGGCCAGCAAGATACCCCAACGATAGTCTGGCATTTTGACGTAATCAAATTTGGCCCAACCCTTGGGATCAACAGAAACCGCCGTGCGCAAATAGACCATGCTGTCTTGGAAATTTTGCGGGATCAGATCGTTCCACCAGTTGATGTAACCGGGGTGCCATTTTTCAAGCGCCTTAAGCACTTTCTTGTCACTGCTTAGGCCCACGTTGTTAGGGATTTGGCTGTCGTAGCTTACGTTGATCAAGTCCATTTTCATCTCCTAAAAGGCCATTTGGTTGCCCATAGCCGAAACATTTCATTGCACAGGGCGTTGCCCACTGCGATCAAAAATCAAACACGTTCCATATTGTATTTGCCACGCACACCCGTGCCGTAGCGCTGCAATGCACCCTCTTCGCCAACCGCGTTAGGGCGCTGGAAGATCCAGTTTTGCCATGCAGTCAGACGCCCAAAGATGCGGGTTTCCATTGTCTCGGGCCCTGCAAAGCGCAGGTTGGCTTCCATGCCTGTCATCGCATCGGGGCTAAAGCTGGCGCGTTCTTCCATGAATAGACGCACTTCGTCTTCCCAATCGATGTCATCATAAGCGTAAGTGACAAGGCCCAATTCTTCGGCATCTTCGGCCTCTAGAGCTTCGCCAATCCGCGTTTGCGCAGTGTCGACATCCTCAGGCGTTCCAAGGAAACGGGTTTGCAAACGGGTCAGATCATTGCCCATTGGATAGGTGCCAAAGTTACCCGCACTTAGTGTCAAACTTGCCATCGGGCGATTGTCGCCATCAAATTCCTCAAGCATCATATAGCTGCGATCAACGGACCACAGCAGTTCAGCCAATGGACCGGCAAAACAGCTGCCATGCTCAACAGTTGCGACCAGGCTGCGCGATGTCATATCGACGCGTTTCAAAACGCGTTTCCAATATTTCAGTACCTCATTGGACAACCAGTGATCTGGATCATTCAACATCAACGCTTCATGCGCGATCACCAATTCAGGATCGCCTTGGGTTTGAAACTCCATCAAACCCAATTCCATCTCGTTCAAACGAAGGTGCAAGATCGCGTCATCCAATTCACGCGCGCAGCGCAGCATCCATGACTGATCGCCCATCGCCTCAAACGCAGCCATATCGGCTGGGGCCACATCTGTTGGCCCTTTGATCAAGATTATGGAACGACGGCCCGCGCGATCCAGCGTCACTTCGACCGTGGAATAGATCACGGCGTCTTCTGAAATTTCGCGGGTCAATGGCGTTAGGTTAATCCCTTTGGCCACATCAGCTTTAGCTGAATTTGCTGCCATCTCTTGTGCACGTGCAACAACCGCTTCATCGAATTTGGAGTTCGCAATAACCTCGTCCACCAAACGCCACATGAGCGCGCGTTTGCCTTTAACGCCCTCTTCAACAGAGCAGAACACATCGGCCAAATCACGGCGCACTTTACGTTTGTCCGTAACACGCGTCAGGCCACCTGTTCCCGGAAGAACCGCCAACAATGGCACCTCAGGCAAAGACACCGATGACGCGCTGTCGTCTGTCAACATGATGTGATTGCACGCCAACGCCAGTTCGTAGCCACCCCCCGCACAGGCCCCTTTGACTGCACAAATATAGTTCTGCGCACTGTCGGCCAATGCCGCCTCATAGGTGTTGCGTGTCTCGTTCGTGAATTTACAAAAGTTCACTTTGTGGCTGTGCGCCGCGCCGCCCAGCATCCGAATATTCGCACCAGCGCAGAACACCTTGTCCTTAGCGGATTGCATCACCACCACCTTGACTTCGGGGTGCTCAAAGCGCATTCGCTGCACCACGTCCGCCAATTCGAGATCGACGCCAAGGTCATATGAATTCAGTTTCAACTGATAACCATCGAACAGACCGCCATCTTCATCGACGTCCATGAACAGATTTGCGACTGCGCCGTCATATTCGACCTTCCAGTGTTTGTATTGGGAGGGGTCAGTTTGAAAATTGATAATCTTAGTCATGTCATTCTCCTTTAACGGCGCACGGCGGAGGCCCGTCAATTTGGAATTGATAGTACGCAAAAGCATTCGGATCGGGAGAGTGATCTGCATAATGATGCGTCATTTTGTATAAAAGTGCAATTTAATGCCTATTCGAGCCGAACACGCAGCTCATTGGTCCAGCGCGTTACATCATCAACAGGAATTCCCAGAATCGAACCGCTGTGAGATCGCAGCAATTCATCAACGATATCGCACAGCCGAAGGGTTGCTTTGAGGCGGTTCATTTTGACCTTAAGGCGTGCATTGGCCAATTGAATAATCGCTTGGGTGATGTCGCGCTCTGCTGATGGGTCAGGTAGCGACAACCACACCGCTTCCAGAACCTCATGACATTCCCAGAAATAACCCGCATGCAGATAGGCCAATCCAATCTGCCATGCCTGTGTGTCTTCGACCGCGACATCAGGCATGACGCTGGATTTAATGTGATCAAACCAATCCTCAGGATGGCGCGCATTTTGTCCCGGCACATAGGCGTGGCCGGGGCGAAGGGCGTCAGGCAGACTCAAGCAAAACCTCTGCCTGTTCCAAACGGACCAGCGTTGCGCAGAATTCAGCGATCGCCGCTGTTGTCTGGTCGGGTTGCTCAAGATGGGGCGCATGGCCACACCCCTCAAGGATCAGCGTCTCGAGAGGGGAATAGATGCGTTCATCAATCTCTGAAATTTGGGCGATAGTGCCATAAGGATCTTCAGATCCTTGAATAGCCAACACAGGAATGCGCCAGTGGTCGATGGTATCTGCGACCGTCCATTTGGCGAAATCAGGATGGGTCCAGCTGTCGTACCAACCGTGGAATACGACGTCTGGATCGTCATGATATTTTGACAGTTTGGGTTTTAGATCACCGTTTTGATACTGTGCCAAGGTCCCTTTGATGGTCGCAATCCCTGACACTTCGGCGAAGAAATGTGGTGCCATCAGGACCAAGCCACGCACGCGTTGATCCGAAACACTACCCGCATAGATCGCCGCAATCGTTGCGCCATCACTATGCCCTAACAGGATGGCCTGTGTGACGCCCAGTTCTGTCATCACATCACCAAGGACATCTGTTGCCTCATCCATCATGTATTCCAGCGACCGGGGCAACTTAACCGTAGAAGACCGCCCATAGCCCGCACGTGAATATGCCACGACGCCAAGCCCTGTTTGATCGGCAAGCCGCTGTGGGAAGTCCCGCCACAGTTCCGTACAACCCAATCCTTCGTGCAGCAAAACGAGTGTTGGCGCATCCTTGGGCGCGGGGCCAAAACAAGCGTATTCAAGCGTCGCATTCCCGACGTCCAGTGTTTGCGCTAGTGTGTTATTCCATGCTGCGGTCATGCGGCGGGCCCTCTTAATTTGAAACGTTGAATTTTACCGGTTGCCGTCTTTGGCAACTCATCGACGCACTCGATCCAGCGCGGGTATTTCCATTTACCTATCTTGTCTTTGACGTGTTCTTTTAACATTTCGGCCAAGCCGTCGTCATTCACACCCTCATTCAGGACAACAAACGCCTTGGGCTTTTCCAATCCCTCAGGATCACGGGCGGCCACCACCGCGGCCTCTAGAATAGCGGGGTGTGCGATCAAGGCGGACTCAACCTCAAACGGAGAAACCCAAATGCCAGACACTTTGAACATATCGTCAGTGCGACCACAGTAGACATACCGTCCATCTGGGCGTTGTTCATATTTGTCACCCGTATGCGTCCAGATGCCTGCAAATGTCGCGCGTGTCTTTTTCCGTTGGTTCCAATAGCCGCTGGCCGCAGACGCGCCATTCACAACCAATTCGCCCACTTCGCCGCGTGGCACAGCATTGCCCCCATCATCCACAAGGCGCATTTCATAGCCCGGTACAGCCGTGCCGGAGGTCCCGTAAACAACATCGTCGTCCGCGTTGCTCAGAAAGATGTGCAGCATTTCGGTTGAGCCCACACCGTCTAAAATATCCACACCGATCATCTTGGCCCAGCGCTGCCCAACATCTTCGGGCAATGCCTCCCCCGCTGAAATGCAGCGGTGCAATGGGGCTTTGGCCGCGCCATTGGCATCCATATAAGCCAACATCGCCGCATAAAGCGTAGGCACCCCGCAGAAGACGGTTGGCGATTGTGTGTTCAGGATATCAACCACAACATCAGGGGTTGGCCGCCCAGCAAACAGAACCGCCGTAGCACCGACCGACATTGGGAAACTCATCTCATTGCCCAAACCATAGGCGAAGAAAAACTTGGCTGCTGAATAGACGACATCGTCCTCTTTGATCTTCAAGACATGCGCACCGTAGGTATCTGCTGTTGACTGCATGCTAGAATGAATGTGGTGGACGCCTTTGGGCAGGCCTGTTGAACCAGATGAGTACAACCAAAACGCGGTTTCGTCGTCACTGGCCTCAAACGCCGCACAAGGTTTCGCACCTGCAATGAAGGCTTCAAGCGAAGTTGTTCCTGTGGGCGCATCACCGACCACTACAATCTGACGCAGGTAGGGGTTGTCGGCCAAGACGGGCTTCACCGTCGCGTATAATGCGTTCGAAATGAACAGGATCGATGCACGGCTGTCGCGCAAAATCGCGTCATAAACAGGAGCGGCCAAAAGGGTGTTAAGCGGGACAGGAACAACGCCTGCTTTGATCGCGCCCCAAAAGATCTGAGGGAATTCGATACAGTCTAAAACCAACATCGCAGCGCGCTCTTCTTGCGCGATTCCCCCTTGACCAAATGCACCAGAAATCTTGTCAGAGGTGACCGCCAACATACCATAGCTTAGCGCGCGTCCATTTGGATATTCGCGAAAGGCAACCTTGTCCCCGCGTCCTTCGTGTACATGGCGATCTACAAAGTAGAGTGCTGCGTTGGCCATTATCCCCTCCCAAGGCAATGTACTAACTATACCCTGCACCATGCGCGCAATAGCGCAACTTTGACCCATAAGTTGTGCAGTTTACTGCATCAACTTGTCGCACCTTTAGGAGATCAGGAACAGTGTGATTGCAGGGAAAGCGACCAAAATCGCAACCCGCACAATGTCTGATCCAACAAAGAACATGACCGCTTTGTAGGTCTCTGTGATCTTGGTTTCGCGGTCCATGGCGTTGATGATGAACAGGTTCATTCCAACCGGCGGCGTAATCAGTCCCACCTCGACCACAATCAAAACCAAGATACCAAACCAGATCGCAACGTGTTCTGGGTTAAGGCCGAAATCCATCGCCGAGATGACCGGAAAGAAGATTGGGACCGTCAGTAGGATCATAGACAAGCTGTCCATCACACATCCAAAGACCAAGTAAAATGTCAGGATGATGATTAATACAAACCAAGGGCTAAACCCTTGGGCCAGCACGTAGTCGGCCATGATTTGCGGCACACCGGACAGCGCAAGGAAGCCGTTATAAAAACTAGCGCCCAACACGATGAAAAAGATCATCGCGGTGGTTTTGCCCGTTTCCAACAAAGCGACTTTGAAGGCAGGCCATTTTAGGTTTCCAGACAGCATGGCAACAATACCCGTGCCCGCCGCACCAATTGCAGCCCCCTCAGTTGGTGTGAACCAACCTGCGTAAATACCCCCTACAACCAAGCCAAAGATCATGAGAACCGGCCATGTGTTTCCCAGCGCCTTCCAGCGTTCTGTCATCGGCACAGCAGGACGTATGCCCGCAGAATTCGGATAAAGCCGGACATAAAGTGAGATGGTGAGAACGTAACCGATTGCTGCAAGGATGCCCGGAATAAACGCCGCCAAAAACAGTTTGGCGATGTTTTGCTCAGTGATGATCGCATAAAGAACAAGGATCACTGAGGGCGGGATGAGAATGCCAAGCGTTCCACCAGCCGCCAATGTTGCCGTGGAAAACCCACCGGAATAGCCATAGCGGCGCAATTCTGGCAGCGCGACTTTTCCCATGGTGGCAGCCGTAGCCAAAGACGATCCACAGATCGCACCAAAGCCGGCACATGCACCCACAGCCGCCATCGCAACACCGCCGCGACGATGCCCAAGGAAGCTTTCAGCGGCTTTAAACAATGCCGTGGACATGCCCGACAAGGTTGCGAATTGCCCCATCAAAAGAAACAGCGGAATGATCGTCAGCGAATAGCTGGAGAAGGTTGTATAGGTTTCAGACTTCAGCTTAGCCAACAGCGGAACGGGATTGCCGTTCATCGCAAAGTACCATCCGCCAAAACCACACAGCAGCATCGCCAATCCGATAGGTGCGCGCAGAAAGATAAAGAACAACAGAATCGCAAAAGACCAAAATCCCAGTTCAAGTCGCGACATGTCTGCAAATGGCAGAAGATCAAGTAAGGCGGTCATACTGTGACCCTTTATTTTTCAGGAAGAATTGCGCGGCCTGTTGTCGCCTCGCCCACACGCATGATTGCGCAATAGGCTGCAATGATACAGGCAACGGAAGCAGCAGTGAAACTGGCCGCATAGGACCACCACAGTGGCATCTGTAGAAACAGCGTTGTTTCCCCGTTTCCAATGTAGCGCTGCATGCCCTCATACAAACGCCATGTGATGAAGATGATTGTTAGGCTCAAAACAACCTCCCAAAAGGCACGCAAAATGCGCAGCGCTTTTGGCGACATGCCGGATGTAAACACATCAACAGTCGCGTGTTCGTTATAAAGCTGACAGATCGGAAAGAACGAGAAAATGGCGAAGGCCACCCCTGCCTCAAGCAGTTCATAGTTGCCGTTGATTTCACCAACACCCAAATCGATGATCCACTGCGAGAGGGACCCAAAACTCGACACCGCAAAGTCTGAATGAAACATTTTGCTGAGCGTGCGACCGATGATGGACAACGTGGTCATTGCGACCAAAACCATCAGGACGAACCCACCAAGAATGGCTGTCACACGGGCCAGCCATATAATGAAACGGTGCATACCATTCCTGCCTTTTAATATTAGTACCAAAAACTGCGGCGCATCAAATGTGCGCCGCAGTCAAATTCAAAACCCGATTAGTTCGAGTGTTTTGCGATCAAAGCACGTGCCTCGTCGATCAAAGCCTGACCATCGATACCCTTGCTTTCCATGTCAGCAACCCAACCCGCATAGATTGGTTCTGCTGCTGCTTTCCAAGCGTCAATATCGGCACCGGAAACAGTGACAATGTTGTTGCCACGATCCACCGCCAATTGACGGGCCGGGCCATCAGCTGCTTCTTGGGTTGCACCCGCGAATACAGAGAATTCCATACCTGAATTGTCATCAATTATCTTTTGCAAATCTGCAGGCAAGCTTTCAAAGCGTGGCTTGTTCATCGCCAGAACGAATGTCAGCGTATAAAGGGACACGCCATCAAATTCTGTGTGGTTTGAAACCAGTTCAGGAACCTTCAGCGAAGCTGTAACTTCCCACGGGATTGTAGTTCCGTCGATTACACCTTTTGAAAGGGCTTCAGGAACTGCAGGAACTGGCATGCCGACTGGCGTTGCACTTAGCTCTTCAAGGAAGCTGTTGACCAAACGGGAACCGCCACGAATTTTCATACCCTCCATGTCACTTGGTTTTGTAACCGGCTTGTTCATGTGCAACATGCCTGGTCCGTGAACCCATGTGCCTAGAATTTTAAGATCTTTAAACTCACCGTCTTTCATGTGTGTTTCAAACATATCCCAAAGCGCGTGGCTTGCAGGGCCTGCACCAGATTCTGTCATCATAAATGGCAGCTCAAAAACTTCAGTCGTTGGGTAGCGGCCCGGTGTGTAACCCACAACGGTCCAAACAATGTCTGCCACGCCATCAATCGCTTGGTCCATCAACTCTGGAGGACGACCGCCCAATTGCATACCAGGGTAGCGATCAATTTTGATGCGACCACCGGAGTCAGCTTCGACTTTGTCGGCCCAAACATCCAAAATTTGTACAGGAACGTTGGCTTGTGCTGGCAGGAATTGATGAAGTGACAGTGTCACCTCTTGCGCACTTGCAGGTGCACCGATGCCCATTGCCATTGCAGCAGCACCAGCCATGCCTAGAAACGATTTGCGTGTCAGTGTCATAATTTATTCTCCCTTATTCGCCGCACTAATTTAGCTGTGCGACTCAATGATGGTTAAATTGTTAGGTCAGATCTTGGGCACTGTCACCTCTTTGAATGTTATCACGATAACTGCTCTTTTCGCCGAATACGTTTGACAGTTACAATCAGCGCTTGTTTGGCTGCACCTAACGGAGCAGCGAAATGGGTGGCCAATCTATGAAACATGTACTCATTGCAGGGGCTGGTATTGTTGGCGTTTCATCTGCCATCTGGCTTCAACGTGCCGGATGTCGCGTGACCATAGTAGATCGCGCAGGCCCTGCCAGCGGCACCAGTCATGGCAACGCAGGTGTCTTGGCCGCAGGTGCTGTTGTCCCCGTAACGGTGCCCGGATTAATGCGCAAAGCGCCTTCAATGCTGTTCACGCCCTCGTCGCCTCTGTTTTTGCGGTGGTCCTATTTTCATAAACTATTGCCGTTCTTGGCAAAATACATGTCCTACGCCAACGACAAGCATGTGGATCACTATGCTAAATCCATGTCCAGCTTGCTGCACGACTCGGTCGATCAACATCACGCATTGGCAAAGGGAACAGGGGCTGAGGGTTTCGTAACTGAGGAAGATTATTGTTTTGGCTATCAAACACATGCCGCATTTGAAGCGGATGGATACGGTTGGTCAAAGCGCCAAGATCAGAACGTTCCGTACGAAGTTGTAAGCGGAACAGAATACGCAAAGTATGATCCACTGTACGAGGGGCAATTTGAAACTGTCGTTCGGTGCAAATCCCATGGCCGTATTTCGGATCCCGGTGCATACGTCAAAGCGCTGGCTGATCACTTTGTACAGCAAGGTGGGGAACTGATTATCTCCAACATTACTGATGTTCAGATGGACGGCGATCACATCGCTGCTGTGGTCACTAATGACGGCCCAATGTCGGCCGATACGGTGCTGCTGGCGATGGGTCCATGGTCAAAAAAGGTTGCACACAAATTAGGCATTAAAGTGCCATTTGAGTCGGAGCGCGGGTATCACATCGAACTCACAAACCCCTCAAAGATGCCCCGCACACCCATGATGGTGGCGTCTGGAAAATTTGTTATTACCCCAATGCAGGGGCGAATTCGCGCGGCAGGCGTCATCGAATTTGGCGGACTGGATGCACCAGCCAGTCGTGCGCCGTTAGAATTATTGCGTACTCAGGTCGCTAATTTATTACCTGAAGTTGAATATGACGATGCCATTGAATGGATGGGCCACCGCCCAGCGCCTGCAGATTCTCTGCCTTTAATCGGGGCCAACGACACATCTGGAAAAAGCTATAGTGCCTTTGGGCATCAGCACGTTGGCTTGACAGGTGGTCCTAAAACGGGTCGGATCATCGCAGATCTGATCACTCAGAAAAAGCCGAACATAGATTTGGCACCGTTTGAACCAACTAAATATCATTCAAAAAACGGCCAATTTTAGGCTGTACCAACCCGGGTGATTACCAATGAAAACGATGACAACACTTGCATGCACGGTGGCCATGACGGCTGGTGCAGCATTCGCAGACGGACACGCGCAAAACTGGGACATGCCGATGGCGTATTCCACGACAAACTTTCACTCAGAGCAAGGTGTGATGTTTGCTGAGCGTGTCAAGGAATACACCAACGGCGCTATCGATCCTAACCTTTGATGCTGCAAAACTGGGTGTAGCGCATTTGGAAAACAACGCGCGCTTTATGCCATCGATCATTGGCCTAAATCCAAACGCGCACCTGCGTGCTGTGATTGGTGGTGATAGGGTAAAGTTAGACGTTGATCGTGTAGCGTGTGAAACCATCGAAACAGTACGGGCTGCAACGACGAACCAACTTGAAACATTACTATTGGAATGCACCAATTTGCCCCCATACAAAGGCGCGTTACACCGCGCCTTTGATATAGAGATTATTGATATACTGACCCAGATTGAGCGCGTAAGACCCCGCACAATTCAGCCCGATTTTCTTTAGTAAGCAGCCGTTACTAGAATTTCGATCTTCAGGCCTTTGCGCGCCAGCTTCGCTTCGCCGCACGCACGTGCAGGGGCGTGACCCTCTGGAACCCAAGCGTTCCAAACGCCGTTCATATCCGCGAAGTACCCCATGTCGGACAACCACACAGTCACCTGCAATAGCTGTTTGTTAGAGCTGCCCGCTTCAGCCAATAGTGCGTCGATCTTATCCAGGCATTGTTGCGTCTGATCCTGAATGCTGTCGTCAGATGTGCCTACCTGACCGGACAAGTAAACAGTTCCGTTGTGCTTAACGATTTTGCTGGCGCGCTCGCCGGTGTGCATACGTTCAATTGTCATGGCATTTCCCTTTTGTAAGTGTTGCCCAACTCATAGATCCTAAGATACATGCGCACCAGACCTGTAGAGATGACGTTACGCGGTGCCCTCACCGCCAAGTTCTGCTAACGTTGTCTTGGCCAGCTTAATCGCGTGGTTTGCCTTTGGCACACCTGCGTAAACGGCCACATGCATGAAGGCCTGCAAAATATCATCGGGGGACGCACCGGTACTCTTACAGGCCCGCACATGCATCGGGATTTCTTCGAAATTTCCAGTCGCAGCCAACAACGCCAATGTCAGCATCGACCGCTCACGACGGGTGATTGTATCATCGGCCCACAAAGTGCCCCATGCCCCTTCGGTGATCATGGATTGAAACGGTTGGTCAAAGGGCGTCTTGGCAGCCTCTGCACGATCAACATGCGCGTCGCCCAACACTTCGCGGCGCACGGCCATCCCTTGATCCAAACGGTTCGTCATTATGTTCTCCAAGTTTAGCAGCCCGCGATGGGCCTTTGCAGATCATAGTTTACAGACAACGCTCTGTGCGCAAGTGGAATGCTAGAAAACAGTGAGTTCCCCTTGTCGGATATTTGGATCTCCTGTGAGTTTTGATCTGTCGAAACCTTTCGCAGAGAATTCCACAAAGTTGGAAATGCGACCAGAAAAACCACTGATCCACGTCGTAAACTGGCAACCCACCCTGTGAAAACTGCGCAAAGCTGTAGGAATTGGAGGAGTGTCAAAATGAATCAACACCACAGCACCATCCGCAAAATCGACCCAGCACGCGGTGCAACCCTGGGCGATGGTTCCCCCAACGATCAAGATCGGATTGAGATTGGCCCCACCCAACTTGCCATGCACGAATGGGGCGTTGCGGGACTGGTCCTGCCCAATCTTGCGAATATGCGCAGCTATCGCCATGCACGATTGACGCAACATATTATAGACCGGGGTTATGGCGGCCTTTTGATGTTTGACCCGCTGAACATCCGATACGCGACCGACTCAACCAACATGCAGCTATGGAACACGCACAACCCATTCCGCGCTGTGTTGCTGTGCGCAGATGGGTACATGGTAATCTGGGACTACAAAAACTCCCCCTTCCTCAGCACTTTTAATCCGTTGGTTGCTGAACAACGATCTGGTGCTGATCTGTTTTATTTCGACCGTGGAGATAAGGTAGATGTTGCCGCCGATGTCTTTGCCAATGAAGTGCGCGCGCTGTTGCAAGAACACGCACCCAACCATTCAAAACTGGCTGTCGACAAGATCATGTTGCACGGGTTGAACGCGCTTCAGGCCCAAGGGTTCGAGATATTGGACGGCGAAGAGGTCACCGAAAAATCACGTTCCATCAAAGGCCCCGATGAAATCCTAGCAATGCGCTGCGCTTCGCATGCATGTGAAACCAGCGTCAAAGCAATGGAGGATTTTGCCCGTGCCAACGTAGGGGATGGGAAGACGTCAGAAGATGACGTTTGGGCGATCTTGCACGCCGAAAACATCCGGCGCGGTGGAGAATGGATAGAGACACGCCTGCTCACGTCTGGCCAGCGTACCAACCCGTGGTTCCAAGAATGCGGACCACGTATTACGCAAAATAACGAGATCATCAGCTTTGATACCGACCTTGTTGGATCGTACGGAATCTGCGTTGATATCTCGCGCAGTTGGTGGATTGGGGATCAAAAACCACCTGCCGAAATGATCTATGCGATGCAACATTCCCATGAGCACATCATGGCCAACATGGAGATGTTAAGGCCGGGCGTCATGATTCCAGAACTAAGCGCGAATTCTCATCGATTAGATGACAAGTATCAGGCCCAAAAATACGGATGTTTGATGCACGGTGTTGGCCTGTGTGATGAATGGCCCTTGATTGCCTATCCAGATCAGACTGTGGCTGGCGCCTTCGACTATCCGCTTGAGGCGGGCATGGTGCTGTGCGTCGAGGCGGCAGTGGGCGAAGTTGGCGGTGCCTTTACCATCAAACTGGAGAATCAGGTTTTGATCACTGACGATGGGTACGAAAACCTGACCAAGTATCCCTTTGACTCAGCCTTGATGGGGTTGTGACCCCCTATATCCCAACCTTACCCTGCAGCCGTTTCCACACGTCTATATCACACCACTCTTCCAAGAAGTTGTAAGGATAGTGCAGCGGGTCATTTGACGATGCCAAAGAAAGCGCCGCCATTTCCGCTGGCTCTAGTGTAAAATCATACGCATCCATACTTACCTGCAATTGATCAACGTCGCGCGCACCCAACAAAACAGACGAAACGCCTGGGAGTGCAAGCAACCATGCCAGCGCAACATGCGTCATGGGACGTGCGTGACGCGTCCCTATCGTTTCAACAACATCAAGGATACGATAGGTGCGATCCGTGCTGCGAATGTCATAGGCTTCAACACCCCGATTTGGGTCCTCGCCCAAACGTGTTGCACCGCGGAGCCTGTTGGCCGCAGAATACTTGCCCGTCAGCCACCCACCGCCCTGTGGCGACCATGAGGTTAACAAGATTTTGTTTTCAAACAACAAGGCAGAACCTCGGCCTCTACCCCACGTTCCAAAAGATTGTGTTGCGGCTGCATGGCCAGAGGCATCGCAAAGCCTTTAGTCTGAGCAGGCGAAACGATTTTTTGTAACTGCCAGCCACTTACATTGGGCCATGAGATATTGTGAATTTTGCCGGTTTTGACCAAATCAGTGGGCGTGGCCAAGGTCCCCAAAATTGGCGTATGGCGATCCCACCCATGGAGGAAATAGACATCAATTGCCTCTTGCCCGAGGTATTTCAAACTCCCTTCAATCGCACGTGTTAAGTCGCGCCTTGATGCCCCATAGCTACCTTTTTTTTTGGGGGGGGGAAACCGCCCTTTGGTTGCGATCACTATATCATCCAAACCACCGCGTACTTTGCCCTGCTTCCAACATTAAATGGAGACACACAACCAACGCTGCAGCGCGTTGATGAAACAATACCAGAATTGTCCCACAATCAATGGATCGTCACACATCAAGACGATCGAAATTTCACCGAAGTTCGACGGGTCATCGACCGGATGTGCAATGTATTGCAGTCATAAGAGATTGGGACACAAAAATGAGTTAGTGGCGGTCCCTGAAGGACTCGAACCCTCAACCTGCCCATTAGAAGTGGGCTGCTCTATCCAGTTGAGCTAAGAGACCGCTGAAGACGTTTTGTGTTAAATGCCGCGTCTTGGCAAGAGTGTTCAGCGGCGAAACTATAGGGTGCGGGTCATAAATACGCTGAGAGGGTCTTTGAAATAGTAGGCAAAGGGCGGGCATTCGCTAAATCCAGGCGCTTGGTACATCTGCCATGCAGGTTCAAATGACGATTCACTGCCAGTTTCATGACTTACTTTCGAAAAATCCATAGTCTGGGCATGTTTTAGCAGCGGCCGAAGCACATGTTTTCCAGCGCCCTGCCCCCGCGCTTTTTACAAGGTATGCATGAATTTCAATTCACCGTAGTCAGGTCCAATCGCCTTCAATCCACCCACGGCCAACAGCTGTCCGTCGCAGCGTGCCCCCACTATTATAATATCCGCCTCAAGCAAGGCATCAGCATCCATCACATGACAGGTTTCTGCGGACGACGTTGCCCGCATTAGTTCGAAGTGACGCTGTAGCACAGCCCGAATGTCATCAGATGTTGGGAATTCAATTTGCGTTTGCAGATCGATCACGGATCATATTCCCCTGTTGCCCGATGGTGCCATACAACAACAAAATACACTCAAGATAAATAACCTTAATGTTAGCCCTTACTGGACCTCGGCGACGGCCAAGCGAGCCATCTCCAAGATGCCCTCGCGTGTGTCAGCCACGGCAATAAAGCGGGCGTTGTGACAGAATTTCGCCCCCTTAACACCACAAGCCGCCTCAAGCGCGCCATTCGTCAAACCCGCCCATGATGCAGGCAGATCAGCGCGGTTTTCAAAAGTCTCGTTCGATAGCTTGATCCCACCAATCGTCCAGTCGTCGCCACGTGGTGTCACGACGAATAGGATGTGATCCGCACCCGCCTGATCAAGGGCCGAACGGTATGGCATGCCCATCGGCAGTTCCAAAATTGGCGATGCACCTGCTTTTTCAATTGCTTCAAGAACCAAGCTCTGGGCACGTGCTTTAGCCGCAAAGTTGCCGATTGATGCTTCAATAAAGCTACGTGCAATTGGAAGCGCTGCCATGAATGCGTCATCATCAGCCGTCTCAGAAGAGTCATCAAAAACCGGCTTTAGGCTGCCCAAAAGTGCAGGCAGTGTCAGGATAGAGAGCGGGCCAGCGACAGAGGGTTCCATTGCACCATTGTCCAAAAGATCAATTGGCAGGACAAATTTGGAATCAAATTTATCATGGATTGCCTCAATGTTTTCAGTAGGCACGTTCATAGCCGTCAGGTACGCACGACCATATTGCGCCCAGATCAAGCCGAAGGAGCTGTAAGGCTGCTCATCGTCTCGCAGCGGGTTTGGACGCTGGTGGTGGTCAAAGATTTGCGCTTCAGCGTTATAATCACGGCCAACGTCGTAGATGATTTTATCCGATGATGGCGTGACCCAGTCATTGTCACGTGTACGGATCAATTCAGCTTGCGGAAATAGCCGTGTCAAAATGACAGAGGACAACAATTCATCAGCGTGAAAGCCACCCGAATGTGTAACGAGATGTGTAATAGTCATGCGATTACTCCAACAGATCAGAAAGTAAAAAGACGGCCAACAAGCCGCCTTAATCAATTAATTTAAATTTGAGAGATTATCTCAACGATCAGTGCAATGCGTTAACATTTTATCACCTCTGTTCGAAGTTTCTAATGCGTCCACGCCCCACGGCGGGCCGTGGCAAAATTCTCTGAGTATCCATTTGGACGAATATTAACTTTACGCTTGTTCGGTTCTTGAACTTGCGCCTCGATCCCGTTCTCAATCGCGTACTCAACAGCGTCTTCTTTGCTGTCAAAGTTCAGGCGCACTTGGCTTTGCGTATCGCTGGATGATGTCCATCCCATCAAAGGATCAACCGAACGTGCGCTTTCTTGTGTGAACTCCAAAACCCAGCCTTTTGTTTTGGCTGTTCCAGATGACATTGCAGTCTTGGCAGGTTGAAAAATGCGTGCGCGCATGGGGTTAACTCCGATTTGTGATCGCTACACGTATCCGAAATTTCGCACCTTAGGGCAAGTCACCTTTTAGGGTCATAGTTTCTACCATCTAAAACCCGCCCCCGATAAGGTCAGTGGACTTAGAACATACGTGTTATCTGACTGTTAGCCGCAGATTTCAGGTGCTAGACCCCTTCAGAACACTCAACGCTACTGACTGTTTCTGTCAGCAAGCCACTTCACCCCCTTGAAGCGGCCAAGAAACAAATCAAATGTGTCTGTGAAAGCGAGTCGAATATGCCCTATGCCAACTCCGACCATGCCACCGCCGAAATGGGCGCAATTTCTGGCGATGTCCGCAATCGACTTAAACTTGAAGGGGGGCACCCTTTTGTCCTTGATACCGAGTTCACGCCAGCAGGTGACCAACCAACCGCAATCAAGGAACTTGTTGCAGGGATTGCCGACGGTGATCGCGACCAGGTTTTGCTGGGGGCCACGGGTACAGGGAAAACATTCACCATCGCCAAGGTAATCGAGGCGACCCAACGACCAGCGATTATCCTTGCCCCAAACAAAACTTTGGCTGCCCAGCTTTATGGCGAATTCAAAGGTTTTTTTCCCGACAACGCCGTCGAATACTTTGTCAGTTTCTATGATTATTATCAGCCAGAAGCCTACGTTGCTCGTTCTGACACTTTTATCGAAAAAGAAAGCCAGATCAACGAACAGATCGACCGTATGCGCCACTCTGCCACGCGAGCCTTGTTGGAACGTGATGACGTTATTATCATTGCCTCTGTGTCATGTATTTACGGCATTGGGTCGGTCGAAACCTACGGTGCAATGACGCAGGATTTGAAAGTTGGTGGCGAATATAATCAACGCCAAGTGATCGCAGATTTGGTCGCCCAACAATATAAACGCAACGACGCTGCATTTTTCCGCGGCTCATTCCGTGTACGCGGTGATGCGCTCGAAATCTTCCCTGCCCACTTGGATGATCGTGCGTGGCGCCTGTCGTTCTTCGGCGATGAACTTGAAAGCATCACAGAATTTGATCCCCTGACCGGCGAAAAAACCGACAACATAGAACAAATTCGTGTCTATGCGAACAGCCACTATGTGACGCCAAAACCTGCGATGTCCCAAGCTTTGATCAGCATCAAAAAAGAGCTGCGTCATCGTCTTGATCAACTGGTTGGTGAAAACAAACTACTAGAGGCACAACGCTTAGAACAACGCACCAACTTTGACCTTGAGATGCTAGAAGCCACAGGCGTGTGTAACGGCATCGAAAACTACTCACGCTACCTGACGGGTCGTGCACCGGGCGAACCACCCCCTACGCTGTTTGAATTCATCCCTGACAACGCCATTGTTTTCGCGGATGAATCTCACGTTTCTGTTCCCCAAATCGGCGGGATGTATAAAGGCGACTTTAAGCGTAAGATGACGTTGTCAGAACACGGCTTCCGCCTCCCCTCTTGCATGGACAACCGCCCCCTCAAGTTCGAGGAATGGGATGCAATGCGTCCACAATCCGTGTTCGTATCTGCGACCCCTGCGAAGTGGGAAATCGAACAAACGGGCGGCGTGTTTGTTGAACAGGTCATTCGCCCAACTGGTCTTCTAGATCCACCTGTTGAAATCCGTCCTGTCGAAATGCAGGTCGATGATTTACTGGATGAAGTCCGCATTGTAACGGCCCAAGGGATGCGCACATTGTGCACCACTTTGACCAAACGCATGGCAGAAGACCTGACAGAATACATGCATGAACAAGGCATTCGCGTGCGCTATATGCACAGTGAAATCGACACTATCGAACGTATCGAAATCCTGCGTGATCTGCGCCTTGGGGCCTTTGATGTTCTTATCGGAATCAACTTGCTGCGCGAAGGTTTAGACATTCCTGAATGTGGACTGGTTGCCATCCTGGATGCGGACAAAGAGGGATTTCTGCGCTCAGAAACTTCGCTTGTCCAAACGATCGGCCGTGCTGCACGTAACGCCGAAGGTCGCGTAATCATGTATGCGGATCGGATCACGGGATCGATGGAACGCGCGTTGGGTGAAACCAACCGTCGTCGTGCCAAACAAGAGGCCTATAACGTCGAACACGGCATCACCCCCTACACCGTCAAAAAGAACGTCGAAGACATTTTGGCCGGCCTCTACAAAGGGGACACCGATCAGTCCCGTATCACTGCAAAAATCGACAACCCGCTTGCCGGCGGAAACCTTCAGACCGTTCTTGAAGGATTGCGCACAGATATGCGCAAAGCTGCAGAGAACCTTGAGTTTGAAGAAGCGGCAAAGCTGCGTGATGAAGTCAAACGGCTTGAGGCTGTTGAGTTGACCGTTTCGGCTGATCCAATGGCGCGACAGTACGATGTTGAAAAAGCAGTTGATGACGCCAAGAAATCATCAGGCCGTTCGACAATGGGACGCGGCGGTATGCGCGGCGGGGTCAAACGCCGCGGGCGGTAATCATTGAGTGCAGGCCCGCAAACCAATTGCAGGCCTGCACCATCCCCCTCAGTCCATACGGATCGCGACTTGAACAGCACCGCGCACCGGATGCTGCCAAGTCAATTATATCTGTTCAAATCGGAGTGCCATCGCCACTTGACCAAACATCCAACCCAATCGCTAACGCAGGTAGCATCAACAGCACGAAATCACTAATTGCCCTGTTCATCCGAAACACTCTTTCCCACGGGGCCAAACCTTGGAAACTTTCAAGGGAATGGACACCGATCAAATCCAAAAGCATCGTCACCCACATGGTCACACGCCAACAGAAAAAAGCATCGAAAAGCCGTTAATCGGGTCTCACAGTACCGCACGATGGAGTGCAAAACAGGTCGAATTAGGCACCTGTACCTGGACTTGGAAACAACTGAACACCGCTGATTTTCCACCCCATATCAGTTTGTAACATGCGATAGCCAAGGACGTGGACAACACCCTTTCGATCCTTGATCAGAACCTTCTGCCAAAGGCTGCCATTCACGTCAGCCAACTCCAAATACCGCACCTCGGCGGGCCTCCAAACCATTGGATAACCACGTGTCACCATGCTGCGGAAATTTTCGGGACTGCCAAACAATCGCTGTAAATTCGGGCTGGCAAACCCAAACGCTGTCTCAAAGTCGTCGGCCCGAAATGCTTCGATCTGTCGGTCGATCGTCGACTTTATGTCAGCCCCTTGCGCCTGCGCACCGCCTATTCCTAGGCCGCTCATTAGCATTACAATAATTGCGATTTTCAGGATACGAAGCATTTCCAATTTCCAACTGTTTCGAGTTGCAGGTAGCCCGCAATCAGCCCAAATCAACAAGATATGAAAAAGGGCGGCTTGCCGAAACAAACCGCCCATTCAATTCCAAACCAGTCTGCGGCTACTTAAAGCAGCTCACCTGCCAAGGCGCGATCGATCAAAGCAACAGTTTCATCAACACCGTAGAGCGCAATGAAACCACCAAAACGTGGGCCCTGCGAAGCACCCAACAGCACTTCATAAAGGGCCGTGAACCAGCCACGCATCGGATCGAAACGTTCACGACCACAAGCAAAAACTTCGGACTGCAACGCATCACCGTTCAACTCGCCATCCCAAGATTTCAGACGATTACGCAGATCTTCTAACGCTTCACGCTCAATGTCTGTCGGCGCGCGGAACACTTTGGTTGGTTTTACAAAGTCATTGTAATACCGCACTGCAAAACCAGCAGCCTGATCCATGTCTGGGTTCGTTTCTGCAGATGTGTCAGGCGCATATCGCTGGATGAACCCCCACAACTGATCCTTTTCCTCAGCACCCGAAACAGAGGCCAAGTTCAAAAGCATGGAATACGGAACCACCATTTTTGACTCAGGAACGTCACCACCATGAATATGCCAAACAGGGTTGTTCAACTGGCCTTTGATGTCTTGGCCAGCATAGGCACGCAACTGCTGATGATATTCGTCCATCGCTTTTGGGATCACATCAAAATGCATCCGCTTCGCCGTCTTAGGCTTTTGGTACATGAAGTATGAAAGAGATTCAGAGGACGCATAGGTTAGCCATTTATCAATGCTCACGCCATTGCCACTGGTCTTTGAAATCTTCTGGCCGTTTTCATCCAGGAACAACTCGTATGAAAAGTGCTCTGGCGCTTTGTGACCCAAGATACGGCAGATGCCATCATAAATCGGCGTGTTGGTTGAGTGGTCTTTACCATACATCTCAAAATCAACGCCCAAAGCAGCCCAACGTGCACCAAAGTCTGGCTTCCACTGCAACTTAACATTGCCGCCAGTGACAGGCAGCGTCCACTCAACACCATCTTCATCATCGAATGTGATCGTTCCGTCAGCCTTGTTGACCGACTTCATCGGCACATACAAAACGCGACCGGTTTCTGGGTGGATCGGTAAGAAAATCGAATAGGTTTGACGACGCTCTTCGCGCAATGATTTCAACATCACCGCCATGACTTCATCGTATTTTTCAACCGCGCGCAAAAGCACTTCATCAAATTTACCTGAACTATAAAACTCAGTGGCAGAGATGAAATCGTATTCAAACCCAAAGGTGTCCAAGAAGCGGCGCAGCATTGCATTGTTGTGATCGCCAAAGCTGTCATGCGTTCCAAACGGATCAGGCACGCGCGTCAATGGACGCTGAAGGTGCTCGGTCAGGCTGTCTGCGTTTGGAACGTTGCTTGGAACCTTGCGCATGCCATCTAAGTCGTCAGAGAAACAAACCATCTTGGTTGGGATGTCGCTAATCTCTTCGAACGCGCGACGGATCATCGTTGTACGGGCGACTTCGCCAAAGGTACCGATGTGGGGCAAACCTGATGGGCCATAACCAGTTTCAAAAAGCACATAGCCTTTCTCAGGTGGCGACTTGGCAAAACGTTTGAGCAGACGGCGGGCTTCTTCAAAGGGCCACGCTTTGCTTGCCAATGCGGCCTCTCTTGTCTCAGTCATCTTAAAATCCAATCCGGCATAAACCCGCGCCCGATGCGCGCTGTTTTGCCGCTACCTATTGATCAACGTCCCAAGGGTCAATAAATTGGTCATATAAACAGATGCGACATTTCCAACAGGCAAAGGGCTTTACCCAGTGCAACATTTCTCAAATTCAATGACACCACAAGACGCGCTTGTTGCAGTTATGATCGCGGTATCAGCCTCAAACGAAGATATTCGCACCGCTGAGTTGATCAAAATTCAGTCAGCTGTAAACATGCTGCCCGTCTTTGCAGAGTTTGACGTCGACCACTTAAAGTCAATCAGCCAAGTGGTGTTTGATTTGTTTGAACAAGAAGATGGCCTTGATGCTCTGTTTGGACTGGTACGCGAAGCCCTGCCAGTACGCTTATACGAAACTGCATATGCGCTTGCATGTGATGTCGCTGCCGCGGATGGAGCTTTAGACGAGGCAGAACTGCGCCTGCTTGAAGAAATCCGTTACGAGCTGAACATCGACCGCCTACACGCCGCCGCGATCGAACGTGGCGCACGGGCACGACACACGGTCTAATAATCTTTGCTCACCGGTGAAGCATTGCCCCAAAATGGCTTTGCGTTTCTCGATCAAGTTTCCTATACGAAATCCACATAATGCGACTCGCATGGGAGAGCTCAGCTAAGTGCTGACGCCGAAGGAGCAACGCCCCGGAAACTCTCAGGCACATGAACCGTGCAAGTTGCCGCAAAATGCGGACATTGTGTATCTGGAGAGTGGTCTGTTTTAACGCAGCAGGCCCACCGAAGGAGAAAGCTGCCAAGGTTCGGTGGTCAAGCTCTCAGGTCACGCGACAGATGGGGACACGACTTGGCAATTCTGCCGATCCTTTGTGTCCGCCTACCATCGCGTTTGACGAAAGAGCATAGAATATGTCCCATATCGCAGTCATCGGGGCCGGCATAACCGGTATCACCACAGCCTATTCCCTCGCTTCACGCGGATACAAAGTCAGCGTATTTGATCGCAACCGTTACGCAGCGATGGAAACCTCTTTTGCCAATGGCGGACAACTAAGTGCATCCAATGCCGAAGTTTGGACCCGTTGGGGCACCATCTTTAAGGGCCTCAAGTGGATGCTCAATTCTGACGCGCCCTTGTTGGTCAACCCAAAGCCAAGCTGGCACAAACTGTCATGGATGGCAGAGTTCATGGGAAATATCCCAAACTATGAAGCCCATACAATCGCCACCGCCAAAATGGCAATCGAGGCGCGTCAGCATCTGTTACGCTTTGCGGGCGAAGTTGGATTTGAGTTCGACATGGAAAAACGTGGTATCCTTCATGTTTACAAATCCCAAGGCGAATTTGAGCACGCCCGCCGCGTCAACAAAATGCTGACCAAAGCAGGTTTGGACCGTCGTGAAGTATCCGCTGCTGAAGTTCAAACAATCGAACCTGCGCTGAAAACAGATACCCTTGGCGGCTATTATACTGAGAGTGATTTCACTGGCGACATCCACCTTTACGCCCGCGCCCTGTCAAAGGGCTGCGAAGCGATGGGCGTTGAGTTCCACTATAAGGCCGACGTGTCCGAGTACGACCATACAGGCAACGGCGTAAAACTAAGCTGGAACACTGATGATGGTGCCCAAGACGAACACTTTGATGGCATCGTTATCTGCGCAGGCGTTGGGTCAAAAGCCATCGCAAACGCCCTTGGGGACCGCGTGAATATCTATCCGGTCAAAGGATATTCGATCACCGTTAACCTAGACGACAAAGAATCCCAAGCAGCGGCGCCATGGGTAAGCCTGTTGGATGATGAAGCGAAAATTGTCACCTCGCGTCTTGGCAAAAACCGCTTCCGCATTGCGGGCACGGCAGAATTCAACGGCTACAATCTGGACATCCGTGATGACCGGATCAAACCGCTGTGCAAGTGGTGTGAGACTTTCTTTCCAGAGGTATCAACTGAGCACTGCGTTCCGTGGGCAGGCTTGCGTCCAATGTTGCCATCCATGATGCCAAAGATCGGGCCAGGTTCAAAGCCGGGCGTGTTCTACAACACAGGTCACGGACATTTGGGTTGGACACTGTCTGCGGCAACAGCCGAAGCGACAGCCGATTTTGTCGAAGCCAGCCGCGCCAAGAATGCAGCCTAAGAATACCGCGCTTGCCCGCACTGGGCAGGCGCTAACTGTTGTGTACAGCACCCCAACGGCCAATCAGTTTCTGCTGTAACTTTTTAGAGCGGGTGTTGTAGATTTTAGCCCCCTTAGGTGCTTCACGATCCGCCTTTGAAATCCGCGAACGTATTTTTTATCGTCGGAGAAAATAGCAAACGCGAGGGCCGTACGTCCGGCGCCGTCATACAGCCACCGAAAAACCGAAAAAATTTAGCGTTCCGGCCTTTGCGTCAACCTTGATCACTGCGTTTTCTATAAGTTATTCACGCACAGCAATGCTTTCGAAGATCGGACGCAACGCGTTGCTACCATAAGCCTCGACCAATGCCCCAACCATCGCGTCGGTTGTCATGCGGTTTGCAGCCCCAAGCCCCGAATGGTCCACCAACCTCATGCCTTGAACATCCAAAGCAGAGCGGGTCCATGCGTTCATCTCATTGGCAGAGGACCTCAGCCCACCGACTTTACCCCGGCGTTTTACCATTGCAGCCAGACCCACCATTTCAGCCGTCAAATTGATCGAGTACTTGAGCATGTCGCGCAGAATTTCACGCAGCGGTACACTTTGATGTGTGACTAATGCGGTCCCTGCAGATATCCGGTTCACCACCTTCACAGGTTGCAATCGGATGCCCTGCGCACCTGCCATCGTTGCGAAAACATCAGCGGCATAAAGGGCGGGATTACGAAACGGTAACCAACGTGCCCCACCACTGCCCAGCGCACCGCCAGCAACAGACCAATTATCAGCGCCACCTTTGTCAGCATAGGTAAAGAAAGGTGAACTGCGGTTCGCAATTTTCGTTTTTGCCATTACCACATCTGGGCGATATTTTGCAGTTCGCGCGTCCATCGTCGTTGAATACTGGCCAGATTTGCGCCGCCACTCAAAATGAATGCGGTTATAATTCAACGCGATTCCACCGACTGCAGGGCTGTACCCCGCATGAACGGTCTGATCTTTATCGATGGTTTTGACCCGTGGCAGCGCGCCATCATAGACCAAGAACTTACCCTTAACCTCAGTGAGGCCAGCCGCTTTTAGCTGGCCTGCTATTTCAGCCAAATCAGCAGTGGTCAGCATGGGGTTACCACCGCCGACTAAGATCAGGGCACCTTGTACCACCTCACCAGTGATATTGCCCGTCGCAATCAATCGCGTGCGAAACCTGTGGTTCGCGCCAAACACATCCAACGCATACAGTGCGGTGATCACCTTTGTCACACTGGCAGGTGCTACAGATACGTTCCCATTCATCCCCTCAATACGCGCACTTGTTTAAGCATTTGTCACAGCAAAAGCCACAAGCCCACTGATCCGTGAGACACGCACAAGGGCATTTGCACTTTTGACAACCAACTTGGGCGCATCCGCACCACGCAGCGCAGCGCAAGGCTCAGCGAGGACAGCGGGGCTTCGGCCAACACCGCGGTTGTTCCAGAATAAAAAATTGCAGTGCCAAGAAATACGCGTCGTGAAATATCTTTTAATACGTTGCTGATTTAACCAATGAATTGTGACAAGCTCAAGCCACAGATCGTTCACGTTTGCATCCATTGAATGGCGTGATAGCGATTGATCATGAACAAACTTAGCGCTCAGCCTATCCTTATCATGTTTGTCGCCATGTCGATGATTCCCGCAGGGGACACCGCAGGCAAACTGCTTAGCTGGGGTTTGGGCGCCCATCCAATCTATGTGTCGTGGTCGCGGTTTTTCATAGGCGCATTGATGGTGTTCCCCTTTATTCCAAAAGGGACTTGGGCGCTTTTGAAGGACATTCGGGTCTGGGGGCGCGCGCTCTTGATGGCAACCGGGCTTAGCTGCATTCAAATAGCGTTATCCCTAGAACCCATCGCCGATGTCTTTGCCGCCTTCTTTATCGGCCCTTTGGTCAGTTACGTTCTGGCAACCATATTCCTGCGTGAAACGATCACATGGCAACGCACTGCTTTGATCATCCTTGGCTTCATTGGGGTGCTGATCGTTGTACGCCCCGGTTCAGATGCAGGCGTTGGCTTGTTATGGGCCGTGGCGGCTGGAACCTGTTATGGCGCGTTCCTAACTGCATCACGTTGGATAGCACATTTAGGCACACCCATTGGGTTAACCTTTACCCAGCTTTTTATCAGCGCCTTGGTTTTGGCTCCCATCGGCGCGACGAACATCCCTACCCTCACTGGCGAAGTGATGTGGCTTACAACGCTATCGGCCCTGTTCTCGATGCTGGGCAACCTGCTGCTGTTATATGCCTACAAAACAACCCCAGCGACACGCCTTGCGCCATTGGTCTATTTCCAGCTTTTGGCTGCCGCCATTCTGGGTTGGGTGTTCTTTGACACATGGCCTGCAGTAGTCACATGGGTCGGGTTGTTGATCGTCATGGGTGCAGGGATCACCTCAGCACGTCTACACGCCTAAGCGCTCCAACCACCCGCCGCACGAATAGCGGTCGAAGACTGATCCACCATTGGTACATTCACAAAGCACCACGCCGGTGTCCCAACACGTGACAACATATGCGAATGACGCCCAGCAATACGGTTCGCACGATACAGACGCGCCGCTGGCGACATACGGGCGGAAATACGATCACCCCGGCGGGCCAACACACCAATCGCGACGTTCTCCATAATCCACTGCCAGTCCTGCCACAGATGGAACTGCGCCAGGTTATCAGCGCCCATCAACCACACAAACCGAACCCCACGGTACCGCGCCTGCAAAGCTTGCAATGTTTGGGCGGTAAAACGCGTTTCAAGCTCGCGTTCGATATCCGTAACCTCGACACGCGGGTGATCCATCATCATCCGCGCACGTTTCATCCGCTGTTCAATCGGCACAGGGCCGCGTTCCTTTAGCGGATTGCCCGGCGACACCATCCACCACACACGGTCCAAGCCAAACCGCTTCAGCGCTTCACGAGTGATATGCGCATGACCCGCATGGGCGGGGTCAAAGGAACCACCAAGCAGGCCAATGGTCTGGCCGCTGCGGGCATATGGATACGAAGACTTCATGCTGCTTGTTGCCCGTTTGAGCCCCGCAATGTCAATCAACCAGCACATTTGAACCGCATGCTCGAACATGGTTGAAGCAGCGCCAATCCCACGATAAGACATTCCGCAATCTAGTCCTTATATATCGGAGCATCCAAATGGCCGCTGCTTATCAATACGTCTACCACATGTCCGGCGTCTCAAAGACCTACCCGGGCGGCAAGAAATGCTTTGAAAACATTAACCTAAACTTCCTACCCGGTGTGAAAATCGGTGTGGTTGGGGCCAACGGCGCGGGTAAATCCACACTGATGAAGATCATGGCGGGCATGGACAAAGACTATACCGGCGAAGCATGGCACGCTGAAGGGGCCAAAGTTGGCTACCTCCCGCAGGAGCCAAAGCTGGACGAAACCCTATCCGTTCGTGAAAACGTGATGCTGGGTGTCGCCGAAAAGAAAGCCGTCCTTGATCGCTATAACGACCTTGCGATGAACTATTCTGATGAGACTGCCGACGAGATGGGCAAGCTTCAGGATCAGATCGACGCGGAAAACCTTTGGGATCTAGACTCCCAAATCGACGTCTCAATGGAAGCGCTGCGCTGCCCAGCTGATGACGCGAACATCGCGAACCTATCGGGCGGTGAAGCCCGCCGTGTCGCACTGTGTCAACTGTTGCTGTCCGCACCTGACATGCTGCTCCTCGATGAGCCGACCAACCACTTGGACGCTGAAACAATCGCATGGCTGCAACAGCACCTAATCGATTACAAAGGCACCATCCTGATCGTAACCCACGACCGTTACTTCCTTGACTCCATCACCAGCTGGATCTTGGAACTCGACCGCGGCAGTGGTGTGCCGTGGGAAGGGAACTACTCTTCTTGGGTCGACCAAAAGGCCAAGCGCCTGATGCAAGAAGCCCGCGAAGACAAATCACGTCAAAAGACCATGCAACGCGAGCTGGAGTGGATGCGCCAAGGTGCCAAAGCCCGTCAAGCAAAGTCCAAAGCACGTATTAGCGCCTATAACGAGATGGCCGACGTGTCAGAGCGCGAAAAGCTAACATACGCGCAGATCGTTATCCCAAACGGCCAACGCCTTGGGAACAAAGTGATCGAGATCGAAGGCCTGAAAAAAGCCATGGGCGACAAGCTGTTGATCGATGGCCTGACGCTTTCCATACCTCCGGGCGGTATCGTCGGTGTGATCGGGCCAAACGGCGCGGGTAAATCCACACTGTTCAAAATGCTCACAGGCCAAGAACAGCCTGACGAGGGCACAGTTGAAATCGGCAACACGGTTGAACTTTCCTACGTGGATCAGTCACGCGATGACCTGAATCCTGATGATAACGTTTGGGAAGCCATCTCTGGCGGTGCCGAACTGATCGTACTGGGTGACGCCGAAGTGAACTCACGCGCTTATTGCTCGTCATTCAACTTCAAAGGCTCCGCGCAACAGAAAAAAGTGGGGCTACTGTCGGGTGGTGAACGCAACCGTGTTCACATGGCTCGCTTGCTCAAAGACGGCGGCAACGTGCTGCTCCTCGATGAGCCGACCAATGACTTGGACGTGGAAACACTGCGTGCCTTGGAAGACGCGCTTGTTGATTTCGCAGGCTGTGCGGTTGTTATTTCGCACGACCGTTTCTTCCTCGACCGTATCTGTACACACATGCTGGCGTTTGAAGGCGATTCACACGTTGAATGGTTCGAGGGCAACTTCGAGGATTACGAAGAAGACAAGAAACGCCGTTTGGGGGCCGATGCTATGGAACCTAAGCGCTTGAAGCATAAGAAGTTTACGCGTTAACGTTGAACTTCACGAAGTGAATTAAACGGGTGCGAGGCAGGATATGCGTGAGTATATTTTGTCTCGCGGTCCGCAGCGCTGGGAATAATTGGTGTCATCGTCGGGCAATGTCCAAACCGCATGCAAATGGTCCGGCAAGACCACCCAAGCATCAATCACAAAGGGACGTGTCACCAACGTCTGTTGAACCGCTAAAAGTAATTGATCCACCTGGTCCACCAGCAGATTACCGCCACGACGTGACAAGTCGACAGTAAAGAAGATCGAAGCTCCACCATATTTAGGGCGCAGGTAAGATGACATGTGCCAAATTACTCACGCCATGCTAACCTAACCGTTAAAACGCACACCCCTCACTCAAACACTTGTCCCCAACCACGCCCTTTCATCTCAGACTCCTCCGCCTGTTCCGCCGCTAAAATCGCCTTTCATCGATCTTTCAGCATGACCACCTCTACCTCCAGCAGGTGCCCCACCTTCATCTCTAGATAGGTTGCCAAGATCCGATTGATCCGCGTTTGATATCCCTGTCCCATTGCCTTGAACGCTTTGGCCACGGGCGCGTCCAGAATCAGCGTCACCTTCTGCTTGGGCGCATGACAATCTATGTCCGCTTCGATCATGTGCCACGCGTCTGGCACCTCTGCGCGGAACTCGTACATCGAGACGCGGTCTTCGCTGGCCAACCACAGGTTATAGACAAGACGCCGCCGCGCCAATTTCTCTGATTTGCTGATTTGCGCCACCACGTCACCCCGTTTTTGGCCTGCCCTCACAGCCTATCAAAAACCCGTTAACGCGCCCAAAATGGATCGTGCGCCGCGCACCGAAGTTATACTGACACGATACAGACGCTGTACCGATGTGCCGTTTCACCCTTCAAAATATGATCCGGCACAATTGTCGCAGTCCGAAGATACCCCTTGCCCGAATCTCCAACCTCTGCCATATGGCAGCTGCTTACGTTATCTTTTTCGACCACTGTCTCGTTTACACGGCTTCAGTCTTTCGATCACAGACCGACCACGCCGAGCCATCGCACTTACGCGGATGGCAGTAAATTGGAGAATACGGATATGGCTAATGGCACCGTAAAATGGTTCAACACAACTAAAGGCTTCGGCTTTATCGCACCTGAAGGCGGAGCAAAAGATGTGTTTGTACACATCTCTGCAGTTGAGCGCGCAGGCCTAACAGGCTTGGCTGACAACCAGCAAGTAACATTCGACATCGAAGCTGGCCGTGACGGCCGCGAATCTGCGACTAACATCGCACTCGCATAAGCTTCTTTGCTTGACGATTAGAAGGGCCGGATACTGCAAAGTGTCCGGTCTTTTTTTATGCCTGATCGAAACTTTTCTCATTTTTACCGATGGAACAAAAAGCAGCTAGAACACTGTTATTGTTCGATTTAATAAACTCCAAGAATATCCAGTTCAGCAGATTTTCGCTGTTAAATGGTCCTGTCTTGAAATTGTCACCCACAGGCCCCATATTGTCAGGGCGACGTTACACCTATCGACCCTACTGCTCCTTTCGGCTCAGTCTTTCGATGTGATTATGACCTAGCCGACCTGCCGCATACTGTGGGCAGTAATATACAGGAGTACAGACGATGGCTAATGGCACCGTCAAATGGTTCAACTCAACTAAAGGCTTCGGCTTTATCGCACCAGATGGTGGCGGAAATGACGTATTCGTACACATCTCTGCAGTTGAACGCGCTGGCCTTACAGGCTTGGCAGACAACCAAAAAGTAACGTTCGATATCGAACCTGGCCGTGATGGCCGCGAAAGCGCTGCGAACCTCGCACTGGCTTAAGCTACTGGTTCTATAACCGGATTATAATACTAGAACGGACGCCAGCGCGTCCGTTTTTCTGTTTCTATCAACCAGAAACGCGTTCCAGCAGTTCAACCAATTTCGGCCCAACCCCCTGCACAATCAACGCAACCCCGTCCGCATTGGGATGAATGGCATCCCCTTGCATATAAGATCCCAGGGCCACGGGATCGTTTATTGCATCCCCCAACCCCACAAAGAAACTGTCCAAGAAAACCGCGTTAAATTCTTCAGCCAGTTCTGGATACATGCCATCAAATTCGGCCTTATAATCAGGCCCAAAATTCCCCGGCGCTTTCATCCCAATCAACAGAACAGTCACATCCGCAGCCCGCGCTTCGTTCAAGATACCGTGTAGGTTTGCACGGCTCACAGCCGGATCAATGCCACGCAAAACATCATTGCCCCCAAGCGTCACAATCATCGCATCGACGTCAGGCGTTAATGTCCATGCGACGCGCGACAGACCACCCGCAGTCGTATCACCCGATACACCTGCATTGCTCAAAGCAACCTCAAGCCCCTGCGCGTCTGCCCATGCTTGGAGCTGTGGGACGACCCCATCCTTAACCTCCAGCCCATATCCTTGGGTCAAACTGTCACCAAAAGCCACCACTTGGATCGGGTCTGCAATAGCGGGAAAAGCGAAGAAAATTGTGGCAATACTGCTGATTGACTTGCGCATTGTGATCCAAGCTCCATATCGGTTGTTACATCCTATAAAGGCATCAAAGCATGACAACACCAGTCCTCTCGCTAAAAAACGCAATGTTATCTTTAAACGGCAATGCGGGGCGTGTTGATATTTTGCATGGCATCTCTTTGGACATTGAAGAGGGGCAGACCGTCGGGCTGGTTGGCCCATCGGGTTCAGGAAAGTCATCTTTGCTGATGTTGATGGGTGGACTTGAACAAGCAAGCGGCGGAACTATCCACGCCCTCGGCCAAGACCTGACTGCCATGAACGAAGATGCACTCGCGCTGTTCAGACGCGATAACATGGGCGTGGTGTTTCAATCCTTCCATTTGATCCCAACCATGACTGCGGTTGAAAACGTCGCGACCCCACTGGAACTGGCGGGGGTCAAAGATGCCTTTGAACGGGCGCGTTCTGAGCTATCAGATGTTGGACTAAACCACCGCGCAGATCATTATCCATCACAAATGTCAGGCGGCGAACAACAGCGTGTGGCCTTGGCACGCGCCTCTGTCGCAAGGCCAAAAATCCTGCTGGCAGATGAACCAACGGGCAACTTGGACGGTACCAACGGCAACGCCATCATGGACCTGTTGTTTGGCCTGCGCGACAAACATGGTGCCACCTTGGTCCTTGTCACACACTCCGATGTCTTAGCTGCGCGTTGTGATCAAATCATCCGCCTCGAAGACGGGTTGATCGCCCAAGAAAGCATCGCCAAATGAGCATTGCTATTGCCGCCCGCTTTGCCCGCCGTGAACTTCGTGGGGGGCTGAAGGGCTTCAAAATCTTCCTGTCCTGCCTTGCCCTAGGGGTGGCTGCCATCGCAGCTGTTGGCTCCGTACGCACCGCAATTGAAACGGGTCTGTCGGTTGAGGGGGCCGCCCTTTTGGGGGGCGATGCAGAACTCGATTTCACCTACCGCTTTGCCAATGCACAGGAAAAGGATTGGATGCAATCGCGCGCCAATGCAGTTTCTGAAATCGCCGAGTTCCGTTCGATGGCCGTGGTCGACAATGGCGACCAGACTGAACGTGGACTGACACAAGTCAAAGCCGTCGATGATGCATATCCGCTCATTGGCACGATGGAACTGAACCCTGCGATGGACTTGGGTGCAGCCTTAGTTGCGCAAAACGGCTTACCCGGTGCGGTGATGGAACGTGCGCTGATCGATCGGCTGGGACTGTCCATTGGCAAGACCTTTGCCCTTGGAACCCAACAGTTCTACCTATCCGCAGAGATCATGCGCGAGCCTGATGGTGCCGCTGGTGGTTTTGGCTTGGGGCCACGCACACTTGTGCGAACGGCCGATTTGGTGAACTCGTCCCTGCTGGCCTCTGGGACGTTGTTCAATACAAAGTACCGCCTCGACCTCCCACCAAATCCTGACCTTGAGGCGCTTGAGGCAAATGCACGCGCCGAATTTCAAAACAGCGGGATGCGTTGGACCGACGCGCGAAATGGTGCGCCCGGCGTCACGGAATTTGTCAACCGCCTAGGTGCGTTTTTGGTCCTTGTTGGGTTGTCAGGATTGGCCGTTGGTGGTGTGGGCGTTGCCGCAGCCGTGCGCGCCTACCTTGCCGAAAAAACCAATGTCATCGCCACATTGCGCACCCTTGGTGCAGAGCGCAGCACCATCTTCCAAACCTACTTTATCCAAATCGGGGTTCTATCCCTAATCGGCATCTCAATCGGTCTGCTGCTTGGTGCACTTGCGCCTTTATTGCTGGCTCCCTTGATCGAAGCACGCCTGCCGATCCCCGCCAATTTCGGGATCTATCCAGCGCCACTGTTTGAGGCTGCGATCTACGGCCTATTGACCGCATTCATATTCACTCTTTGGCCATTGGCCCGTGCAGAAGACGTGCGCGCCGCGACCCTGTTTCGTGACGCACTTGGCAGCAGCAAACTGCTCCCTGCCCCGCGTTACCTTTTGGCCATCGTCATTGCGCTATGTGCTTTGATCGGATTGGCCGCCACCTTCTCTGGAACATGGCGACTTACCTTGGTGACATCGGGTGGCATCATGGTTGCCCTGCTGATGCTTGTGGTCTCTGCTGCAATCATCCAGTGGCTCGCCAAACGTGGTGGCAAAATTACCAAGGGGCGTCCGGCATGGCGTTGGGCGTTGACCTCTATTTCAGGGACCCAAGAAGGGGCGGCATCTGTTATCCTGTCTTTGGGTCTGGGCCTATCCGTCTTGGCCAGCGTCGGTCAAATCGACGGCAACCTGCGCAATGCTATCACTGGCAACCTCCCTGACATCGCGCCATCCTATTTCTTCGTCGACATCCAACGCGACCAGATGGAGGGTTACACCAAGCGCCTTGAAAACGACCCAGCGGTTCGGCGGATCGACAGCGCACCAATGCTGCGCGGGGTCATTACCCTGATCAACGGAAAACCAGCGCGTGAGGTCGCAGGCAATCATTGGGTGTTAGAGGGGGATCGCGGCGTTACCTACGCAGACCGACCCAGCAAACGGACCCGCATCACAGATGGTGAATGGTGGCCAGAGGACTATTCTGGCCCACCGCTGATCAGTTTTGCGGCCGAAGAGGCCGAAGAAATGAACCTATCACTGGGCGATACCGTCACGATGAACATCTTGGGTCGTGATATTACCGGCACCATCAGTTCCTTTCGCGAAGTTGATTTTTCATCCGCTGGCATCGGTTTCATTCTCTCGATGAACCCCAGTGCATTGCGGGGTGCCCCGCATACTTTCATCTCAACCGTCTACGCAGAGCCAGAAGCGGAAACAGCCATCCTGCGTGACCTTGCCAAAGCCTATCCCAATATAACCGCAATCCGCGTGCGCGACGCGATTGAGCGGGTCGCAGATGTCTTGTCAGGCCTAGCAGCCGCCACATCTTATGGCGCATCCGCAACTTTGCTCACAGGTTTCCTTGTTCTGATCGGCGCAGCAGCCGCAGGCACCAATGCACGGACCTATGAAGCAGCTGTTCTCAAAACACTTGGGGCCACACGCAGACGCATTTTGCTTAGCTTCACACTCCGCTCTGCCCTGCTGGGGTTGGCCTCTGGCCTTGTTGCTTTGGCGGCAGGTATTGCAGGTGGATGGGCCGTCAGCACCTTTGTCATGAACATCGAATACACCGTGATTTGGCCATCGGCATTGGCGATCATCGCGGGGGGTGTTATTGCAACGCTTGTCGCTGGTCTTTTGTTCGCATGGGGCCCATTGGCGGTGCGCCCAGCCCAAGTGCTTCGGGCCCGAGAATAAGGACAAAACCATGAGCGATCCACACTTCTTTGGCTATGGCAGCCTCGTCAACACGGCGACCCATATTTACCCCAACGCGCAAAAGGCGACTCTATCGGGATGGCGCCGTGCATGGGTTCGCAATGGCGACTATGGCACCATCCTTTTGTCGGCTGTTCCGGCTGATCCTTCCGAACAAATTCAAGGTCTGATCGCCGCGGTTCCCAATGCCGATTGGGCCGCTTTGGATGAACGCGAAACTGGATATCGCCGCATTCCTTCTGCGGGCAAAGTTAGCCATGGTGGTGATCCATCAACCGATATCGCCCACTATGCAGTGGCCCCGGAAGACATGCTGATGGAGGGTGATCAGGTTATCCTGCTTAGCTATCTTGATGTGGTTATTCAGGGGTATCTGCAACAATTTGGTCAGGACGGCGTTGATGCATTTTTCGCCACCACCGATGGATGGGATATGCCAATCCTAAACGATCGCGCCGCGCCGCGGTATCCGCGCAGCCAAATCCTAAGCGCCTCAGAAACCGCGCTGGTGGATGAACATCTGGACCGCATCGCGGCCCAGATAATCAGTTCTTAAGCGCGGGCTTTTACAACCTGCAAAAGTGTCATCGTCGCGGACATATCTGGCCCGTGACTTTGGCCTGTCAGCGCTTTGCGCAGCGGCATGAACAAGCCCTTGCCTTTGCGGCCAGTCAATTCTTTTACGGCACCCGTCCATGTTTTCCAAGTGGTGTCGTCGAACGGACCTTCAGGCAAAATAGCCATCGCTTGGGCCACAAATTCTGCGTCTTCATCGTCGATCACTGGGTCGGCACCTTCGCTGAACAGTGTCCACCACGCAGCCAAATCTTTTAGCGTTGTGATGTTGTCACGCGTGACCGTCCAAAATGTTTCGGCCAGATCAGCAGGAACGCCAAGATCAGCAATCTGATCGGCAACGTCAGCCAATGGTTTTGCCTGCAACACATTTGCTGTCAGCGGGAACAGGTCAGCGACATCAAATTTCGTCGGTGCTGTGCCAAAACTACCCACGTCAAAGCCTTCAATCAGTTCGGACATTTCGCTGCGCAGCTCCATTGGATCAGACGACCCAAGACGCGCCATTAATGACAGCAGTGCCATCGGCTGAACGCCCTGCTCACGCAGATCACGCAGGGCCAAAGTGCCCAGACGTTTCGACAGCGCCTCGCCCTGTGGACCGGTCAGCAACGAGTGGTGTGCGAAGGACGGTGGGGTCATGCCCAGCGCCTTCATGATTTGAATTTGGGTGGCCGTGTTGGTCACGTGGTCAGACCCACGCACAACATTGGTCACGCCCATGTCCGTGTCATCGACAACAGATGCAATTGTATACAGAACCTGACCATCGCCGCGGATCAAAACCGGATCACTGACAGAGGCCGCATCGATAGAGATGTCGCCAAGAATGCCGTCTTTCCAATTGATACGTTCCTGATCCAGCTTGAAACGCCAGACGCCATCACCGCGCTCAGCGCGAAGTGCATCGCGTTCTTCAGCACTGAGGTTCAACGCCGCGCGGTCATAGACCGGTGGTTTGCCCATGTTCAGCTGTTTCTTGCGCTTCAGATCCAACTCGGTCGGTGTCTCAAACGCTTCATAAAATCGGTCAATGCTGCGCAGCTTGTCGGCGGCATCGGCGTAACGGTCCAGGCGCTCGGACTGACGCTCAACCTTGTCCCAGTGCAGGCCCAGCCATTCGAGGTCCTGCTTGATCCCATCAACGTATTTCTGTTCCGAGCGCACCGGATCAGTATCGTCGATGCGCAGAATGAAAGTGCCGCCAGCCTTGCGGGCAATCAGGTAATTCATCAGCGCAGTGCGCAGGTTACCAACGTGGATATAGCCGGTCGGCGATGGGGCGAAACGTGTGATGGTCATTTGCGTGATCTCCTATGCGGGGTTAGGTGTCATAGGGGGGGCGATTTGTCCAGTTCGTTGCGTGTGGGTGTTGGGGGAGAGTTCATACGCAACACTTGGACAGCCTAAGCTCAAGGAACGTCGGCTATCGAGAAAGGGCATCTGAACGACTGCAATTCTGCCCGTTCAACAAATGGCCGTTTTTGGGAGGCCAAGCTATGCAGCGAAAGTCGACGTTACTGCCCAGAGTGTCGGTCGCAAACAGGTCAACATCTACCCAGCACATCAGCCTCAATAGGATAGGCATCTCGGTCAAAGTAATATTGAACTGCAAAAAGCTCTGCTGTGCTATTGCCTACAAACCCAATGTTTTTGAGGTATTCTTTCACTCTAAGAATATCGTGAATTGTTAGGGAATTCTTCCAGACCTTCCTGCTCAGCGATTAGCGGAGTAAAGTCATCTTTTCCTAGTTCAGTTAATTCTGTATCAATTACGAAACATCTGGACTTAGAATTCATATTCTGAGGGTCTGAAGTGAATACCCGACTTTTCCACGAGTGCTAATTCAGCTGTGAAAGAATCTCGCCAAGGATAGTCACTATGTATGTCATTTGCGCATTGCCCAAAACAGTTCCTTGAGGCAGCTAACACCGGACTCAGATATAGCAAGGAAAACGAGATTTGATCTGCGCAGATATTTTTCATCCTTTTAAAAATGCTCATTTTTGGCACCTAAAAACCAGCAGAAATGACACCACGAAAACTTCGTTCAAAACCTAAGTGGTTGTTTAAGATTTTTGGAAAGCTTCATGATAGCCGACCTTCGTGCAACGCGCAGCATCGGTCAAAATGGGTGCCGAAGCAGGCATCCCCAGCTCCAGTTTTCTCAGCCAGCCCTAATCAATCTACCACTCACTCAACTCGGATCACGCCAGCGATTTACGATAGGATAACGGCGATCCAACCAGAACGCCCCCTTCGTCAATCGGGCACCGGGTGCCGACTGGAAGCGTTTGTATTCCGAGATGTAGATCAGGTGCTCGACCTTCTTAACCACATCACGCTCAAACCCAGCAGCAACGCAATCGGCGACAGAGGCATCATTGTCCACCAGCATCTCAAGCAACGCATCCAGCACAGGATAATCTGGTAGGCTATCGCTGTCTTTTTGATCATCCCGCAGCTCTGCGCTTGGGGCTTTAGTGATGATGTTATCAGGGATCACTTCACCCGCAGGTCCCACCATCCAATCGCGGTGGTTGGCATTACGCCAGCGGCAGGTTTCGAACACCCGCATTTTATAGAGATCTTTGATCGGGTTGTAACCACCAGCCATATCGCCATAGATCGTGGCATATCCCACTGCGACCTCTGATTTATTGCCTGTGGTCAAAACCATCTCACCGAATTTATTGCTCATCGCCATTAACAGCAGACCGCGCAGGCGGGACTGGATGTTCTCTTCGGTCAACCCTTCTTCAAGGCCTTCGAACAACGGAGCCAACGTATTGGTGATCGCCTCACGCCCCTCAGCGATAGGGACATAATCGTACCGACAGCCCAGCGCATTTGCGCAAGCCTCTGCATCCTCAAGGCTCGCTTTGCTGGTGTATTCGGACGGCAACATTACGCAGCGCACATTTTCTGCGCCAAGCGCATCGGTTGCGATAGTCGCCACGATGGCAGAATCGATCCCGCCGGACATACCCAACAGAACCTTTTTGAAACCCGTCTTGCCCATATAATCGCGCAACGATTGAACCATCACGCGGTAGTCTTGTTCCAACGTGTCTGGTTGAGCGGTCTTAACCCCATCCTTAACACGCCAGCCATCCGTGCCGCGCTCAAGATCAACATGTACGATGGCGGTATCGAACGCTGGCATTTGAAGGGCCAACCCGCCACCAGGGTTCAATGCGAAAGAAGCACCGTCAAAGACCTGATCGTCCTGCCCACCCACCATGTTCAGATAGATCAGCGGCAGACCTGTTTCGACAACGCGTGAAACCATTTGGTTGAGGCGGGTTTCGAATTTGTCACGATAATAGGGCGATCCATTTGGAATCAGTAGGAACTCAGCCCCTGTTTCGGCCAAAGTCTCGGCCACATCCTCGTGCCATGCGTCTTCGCAAATCGGGCTGCCGATGCGTGTGTTTCCAACGCTATAGGGTCCACTCAACGGCCCTGCATCAAAGATGCGGACCTCATCAAACACGGTTTCATTTGGCAAGTGATGCTTAAGCCTCTTTGACGCAACTTTCCCGCCTTTGCAGATCAAATAGGCGTTATACAGGCTGCCATCTTCAAACCACGGACCACCAATCGCCAACGCAGGGCCATCCGCGCAATCTTTTGCCAATTGCTCAACCGCAGCCATAGCAGCCTTGTGAAACACAGGTTTCACCACCAGATCTTGGGTATTGTAACCTGTGATGAACATCTCAGGCAGCGCCACCAGATCAGCACCGGCCGCGCGCCCCTGTTCCCATGCATCACGCGCTAAGGCTGCATTGCCAGCAATCTCGCCAACGGTTGGGTTTAACTGGCACAGTGTAATGCGAAACGTATCAGCCATGGGGTGCTCCGGTCAGATTTCACCTGCACCTATATGCGTTCCAACACGCCCAGAAAACCCCTGACACAACCAATTAAACGCGACCATTATAACCCACACTCAAAACACATTGCGAGGTGGCCAACCTTATTCTAGGCTGAGCAAGCTTGCACAGTTGCGTGCAAGCCCAGAATTAATACAGGTCTCGCCATGAAACATTTTATTCTCGCTTTGTGTTTAACTGCTGCTCCCATGGGCGTATTGGCACAGGATGGTCAAGTTCAGACCAAACAATACGACGATGGCGGTATCTATGAAGGCAGCTTTCGCGGTGGCCTTCAGCACGGGGAAGGCACCTACCGCCTGCCCAATGGCTATGAATATACCGGCGCATGGGATGACGGCGAAATCAAAGGCGAAGGCGTCGCACGTTTTCCAAATGGTTCCGTCTACCAAGGCAACTTTTCAAAAGGCAAACCTGACGGTTTTGGCAAAATCACATTTGCCGATGGCGGCACCTATGAAGGCGACTGGCTTACTGGCACTATCATGGGCCAAGGTGTCGCGCTTTATGCGAACGGCGTGCGCTATGAAGGCGAGTTCCGCAATGCTCAACACCATGGCAAAGGCGTTATGCAAAGCCCGGGTGGCTATGAATACAAAGGTGACTGGCTTGAAGGCGTCAAAAACGGCGTAGGCACAATTACCTATCCTGACGGCGCTGTTTATGATGGCGACATCGCAAACGGCCAACGCGAGGGTTCCGGCAAGCTTACCATGCCGGATGGACTGATTTATGTCGGCTTGTGGAAAGACGGCCAGATCGATGGCACTGGCACACTGACCCAACCCAATGGCGACGTTTATGAAGGCCAACTGGTATCAGGCCGCCGCCAAGGTACCGGCCGCGTAACCTACGCAAAAGGTGACACTTATGAAGGCGACTTCGCTGATGATCGCCGCCACGGTACAGGCACATTCACAGGTACAGACGGTTACACCTATGTCGGCGCATGGATCGCGGGCCAAATCGAGGGACAAGGTCGCGTGACCTACCCAGATGGTTCAATCTACGAGGGCAGCTTTCGTGATGACCTTGCCGATGGCACGGGAAAAATCAAGTACAGTGACGGCTCTGTTTATGAAGGCAGGTGGGTCGCGGGTGTGATTGAGGGCAATGGCAAGGCCACATACGTCACTGGCGTGATCTATGAGGGTGGCTTTAAGAATGCACGAAACCACGGCCAAGGCATCATAACCTATGCCGATGGCTATCGCTATGACGGCGCTTGGGAAAATGGCCAACGCCACGGCACAGGTACTGCGACTTATCCAGATGGCACCGTCTATGTGGGCAACTTTGACGCTGGACAGCGCAATGGCACGGGCAAGATCACGATGGCCAACGGCTTTGAATATGATGGCCAATGGCAAACCGGCGAAATCAATGGCATAGGCACTGCCACCTATGACAATGGTGACATCTATGAGGGCAGGTTCCTAAAGGGCAAACGCCAAGGCAGCGGCACAATGCGCTATGCTACGGGTGAAGAAGCCACTGGGACATGGGAAAACGGTGCGTTGAAGAACGACAGTTAATCCCGCAGTCCTACCAAGGCAGCGCCGTTCCTGAGTAGTCATAGAAACCACCGCTTTGCGCCGGTGTTAAGTCGTCCATAACCTTCACCAAATTCGCCGCCGCTTGACCCGCTGGAACGCTTGCATGGCGAGCAAGGTACTTGGACGTAAATGGCGTCTCCACAGTTCCCGGATGCAATGCGACAACACTCGATTGCGGATGGCTGCGCGCCAATTCAATCGCCGAGGTGTGCACTATTTGGTTCAACGCCGCTTTTGCCGCACGGTAACTGACCCATCCACCCAATCGGTTGTCCCCGATAGATCCCACTTTTGCTGACAATACAGAAAATACGCTGGCGCGGTCTTTTCGCAAAAGACGACCCGCATGCGTAAGGATCAGCGCAGGGCCGATGGCGTTAACCGCGAACTGATCTGCCATCGCAACTGGATCAATCGATTTGATCGTCTTCTCAGGGGCCGCGCCATTCACGCTCAACGCGCCGGTCGCAACTATCACCCGGTCAAAGGTGCGATCAAAGCGTCCCAAATGATCCGCAACACTTTGGGTATCCGTAATGTCCAAACCGTCAATTGAGCGTGAAAGCCCTATTACACTGTCTCCAAGCGTCATGTGGTGGGTGGCAATCGCGCCGCCAATGCCGCCCGAAGCGCCGATTATCAAAACATTTTTCATGTTAGACAAATAGCACAGCACAGGCGCACTTCAACGCGGATGGCCCAAAATCCTAATGCGACGCTCCACCTAAAAATGGCATATCATTCAATTAGGCATGAAAACCTACTTTCCATTTGAAAATCGACGGCTATAACTACCCCCATGACACGTAAAGCACATATCCTGATCGCGCGCCCCCTCGGCGCAGCGCATTTGTGCGAGCTCTTGCTCCTATCCAGCCTCTGAGCGTGTCCATCAGCACGTCCGCTCAGAGGGTTACCCGCGAGGGTCGGATACGTGCCAAGTATCAGGACAACAAAAGAGAAATCAAATGACATCTTCCCAAGACAAAGTCGTAATTTTCGACACCACATTGCGCGACGGCGAACAATCCCCCGGCGCGACCATGACCCACACAGAAAAGCTTGAGATCGCTGGACTGTTGGACGAAATGGGCGTCGACATTATCGAAGCAGGTTTTCCGATCGCCTCCGAGGGAGACTTTAACGCCGTTTCAGAGATTGCCAAAAACAGCGTGAACTCAGTCATCTGCGGTTTGGCCCGTGCCCAACTGGGTGACATTGACCGCTGCTGGGAAGCTGTTAAGCACGCCGCGCAGCCCCGTATTCACACCTTTATCGGTACATCCCCACTGCACCGTGCGATCCCGAATCTGACCAAAGACGAAATGGCGATCCGGATCGAAGAAACCGTAAGCCACGCGCGCAACCTTTGCGACAACGTGCAATGGTCTCCGATGGATGCGACACGTACCGAATTTGATTACCTATGCCGCACTGTCGAAATCGCGATCAAGGCTGGCGCGACCACGATCAATATCCCTGACACCGTGGGCTACACCGCCCCACGTGAAAGCGCGCAATTGATCCGTGATCTGCTGGAACACGTGCCAGGTGCCGACAACATCATCTTCGCCACGCATTGTCACAACGACCTTGGTATGGCGACGGCCAACAGCTTGGCAGCGGTTGAAGCAGGTGCACGTCAGATCGAATGCACTATCAACGGCCTTGGCGAACGCGCAGGCAATACAGCGTTGGAAGAGGTCGTTATGGCCATGAAGGTACGCAATGACATCATGCCGTACTCAACAGGCATCGACACAACCAAACTGATGAACATCTCGCGCCGCGTTGCAACAGTTGCTGGCTTTCCTGTTCAGTTCAACAAAGCCATCGTTGGCAAAAACGCCTTTGCACACGAATCTGGCATCCACCAAGACGGTATGTTGAAAAACGCCGAGACGTTCGAAATCATGCGTCCCGAAGATGTGGGCCTGTCTGGCACCTCCTTGCCACTTGGCAAACACTCTGGACGCGCAGCATTGCGCGCCAAGCTGGAAGAGCTGGGCGTTGAATTGGGTGACAACCAGCTGAAGGACGTTTTTGTTCGCTTCAAAGCACTGGCTGATCGTAAGAAAGAAGTGTTCGACGACGATTTGGTCGCCTTGATGCGCACCTCTGACGATCCTGAGAATGATCGTTTGAAAATCATGTCATTACGCGTTCAATGCGGCACCGAAGGCCCGCAACAAGCGGACCTAAAGCTAGAGATAGATGGCACAGAACATGTCGCAACTGAAACCGGCGACGGCCCAGTGGATGCAACATTCAATGCGATCAAAGCGCTGATAGATCACGAGGCAAAGCTGCAGCTTTACCAAGTGCACGCCGTGACAGAAGGCACTGATGCCCAAGCCACAGTAACCGTGCGTTTGGAAGAAGACGGTCGTATCGTAACGGGAGAATCGGCGGATACAGACACGGTTGTGGCTTCGGCCAAAGCCTACGTTCACGCACTAAACCGCTTGCTGGTACGTCGCCAAAAATCAGGCAAAGACACGCCTGAAATCAACTACAAAGATACCTAATAAAATAGGGTGCGCATATGATGCGCACCCCGCCCTGCTTCTCTTGATTCTGAACATCCCAGAGCCTGAGGCAGCGCCTCAGTCCGCCAGAACATTCAGGCCCTAACCACGATAAGGATCCCGCGCGCTGCGATCCACAGACAGGGAATGCTGGGACCGGCCCACGATCAACTCAACTGCATCCGCCAAATGCACTTCCCCAATCGCCATATCCCCTGCAGCAACACGCAATTTGTGCGCCTCCAGCATGACCTCGGCATGGGATGATCCGCGCGGTGGAATGAACTTGTAACAAGCCAGCTCGATCAACTGCCCAAGTGGGTCTTTGAAATATACCGAATCCATGAACCCACGATCCTTCACGCCTGAATGCCCGATGCCACGCTCCTGCAGCCGTTTGGGCACTTGGCTGAACATCGCTCGATCCACCTCAAACGCCAGATGATGCACACAGCCAATATCCATCGGAGTGCGCGAGCGATCTGGTTTGCGGTTCTCATTCGTAAATACAGTGATCAAACGCCCATCGCCCGGATCAAAGTATAAATGCCCTTCATTGGGGTCATCCAGGTTCGGTTGATCAAAAACAAACGGCATACCCAGAAGCCCTTCCCAGAAATCAATCGACGTCTGACGATCCGCCCCTGTCAGCGTGATATGATGCACACCCAATACTTGAATTTTGCGCATTTTACTCTCCTCAATCCGTTGACAAAAGTCTATCAAACAACGCCACTCTCCGTAATGGGGCAAATTAGGCCTAAAATGCGCGGATTGCCGCCCCGGCCGGCCACCATTCCCTCTTTCACCCAAAGCGCCGTGCCCTTATAAGAATGCTTGTCCATTCCATACGACTCGTGGGCGACTTCAATGCCACGCACTATTACTTACAAGGCCTTAACACATGTCCATTTTTGATAATCTCCGTGGTCTCTTCTCGTCCGACATGGCGATTGATCTTGGGACTGCCAACACTTTGATCTACGTCAAAGGCAAAGGCGTAGTTCTTTCTGAACCGTCCGTTGTGGCCTACCACATCAAAGACGGCGTGAAAAAAGTGCTGGCTGTGGGCGAAGACGCGAAATTGATGTTGGGCCGCACACCTGGTTCCATCGAGGCCATCCGCCCGATGCGCGAAGGCGTTATTGCCGATTTTGATACCGCTGAGGAAATGATCAAACATTTCATCCGCAAGGTGCACAAACGCTCTACCTTCTCAAAACCAAAGATTATTGTCTGCGTCCCACACGGCGCGACCCCCGTTGAAAAACGTGCTATTCGCCAATCCGTTTTGTCTGCTGGAGCACGTCGCGCAGGCTTGATTGCTGAACCAATCGCTGCAGCGATTGGGGCTGGCATGCCGATCACTGACCCGACAGGCAACATGGTTGTCGACATCGGTGGTGGTACAACCGAAGTTGCCGTTCTTTCCCTTGGTGACATCGTTTACGCCCGCTCTGTGCGCGTCGGTGGTGACCGCATGGACGAGGGTATCATCAGCTACCTGCGTCGCCAGCAGAACCTTTTGGTTGGTGAAACAACTGCGGAACGCATCAAGAAATTAATCGGCACGGCCCGTATGCCTGACGATGGGCGTGGCACATCCATGCACGTGCGTGGCCGCGACCTACTGAACGGTGTACCAAAAGAAATTGAAATCACCCAAGCACAGATTGCCGAAGCTTTGGCAGAACCGGTTCAGCAAATTTGCGAAGCGGTTATGGCTGCGCTTGAAACCACTCCACCAGACCTTGCAGCCGATATCGTTGACCGTGGTGTGATGTTGACAGGTGGCGGTGCCTTACTCGGTGACCTGGATTTGGCTCTACGTGAGCAAACCGGCCTTGCGGTTTCAATTGCAGATGAGCCATTGAATTGTGTGGCCTTGGGCACTGGTAAAGCGCTGGAATATGAAAAACAGCTGCGTCATGCTATCGACTACGATAGCTGATACAATCGCCCAATTAGCCCTAAGCGCTTGCCACGAACGGTCAAATCTTGGACATTCCAAGTACCCACGCAAGGGCTGACTACCGCAGGACACAACCGCCTTGGCCAACAATCGATCAAACAATCAGGATTACACCCGCCCTTTGCGCAGGTTGATTCTGGTTGCTGTATACTTGGTATTGCTTGCGACCTTTCTGGTTTGGCGCATCGACAGCCCACGCGTTGAACGGTTTCGCGCTCAAGTCACCGACGGAATTGTTCCGAATTTTGATTGGGCCATGGCCCCTGTAACAGGCACCGTGAACCTGTTTCGCGATTATCAAAGCTACAACCGTATCGCTGAACAAAACCAAGAGCTGCGCCGTGAGCTGCGCAAAATGCAAGCTTGGAAAGAAGCCGCGCTTCAGCTTGAACAAGAGAACGCCCGACTGCTTGACCTCAACAGCGTCAACCTTGATCCCCGCCTTACCTTCATCACGGGTGTTGTTCTGGCCGATAGCGGCTCGCCCTTTCGCCAATCTGTACTGTTGAACGTTGGTGCACGGGATGGCCTTGTGGATGGCTGGGCCACCATGGACGGCATTGGTCTCGTGGGTCGCATTTCCGGTGTTGCGAAAAATACCAGCCGTGTGATTTTGCTCACTGATGCATCCAGCCGTATTCCTGTTACCATTCAACCGTCTGGCCAACGCGCCATTGTTGCGGGTGACAACAGTGCCACACCACCCATCGATTTCATCGAAAGTCCCGATCTTGTCCGGCCTGGTGACCGTGTTGTCAGTTCAGGGGATGGCGCAGTTTTTCCTGCAGGGCTGGTTGTCGGGCAAGTGGCTACTGATCCCGGTGGCCGCTTAAGGGTGCGCCTTGCTGCGGACTATGAACGTCTCAAATTCCTGCGGGTCCTGCGCAGTCATCCGACAGAACCCGTGACCGACACCGCAAATGTTCTTACCGCCAACGACGGCACACCAGCGCCTGAGAACGGTCAAGGGGTTCCTGCAAGTGAGTGAAGACCAATCATCACGAATTTGGATCATGCGTGGTTGGTTCGTCGTGCTAGGATTGGCGACCTTGTTCATCCATCTTCTCCCTCTCAGCGCGATGTCACGCCCTTGGGCCACACCTGATCTGATGTTGGGCTTTGCCTTCGCGTGGTCAGCGCGCAAACCCGTATATGTCCCTGTGATCCTACTAGGCCTGATGCTTTTGCTGTCAGACCTATTGCTACAGCGCCCCCCCGGTCTTTGGGCCTTTTTGGGACTACTTTGCTGTGAAAACCTTCAAAATCGCGCCAAACGTTTACGTGCATCGAACTTTGCAACCGAATGGGCTATCGTCATTTCATTGCTGGCTAGCACCACTATTTTATATCGCATCATCTTGGCCATTTTGTTGGTTGAGCAACCGAACCTAGGATCGCAACTTATCCAAACGATAGCCACGATCCTTTACTACCCCGTGATTGTCTTTGCGACCCACGTGCTTATGGGTGTGCGCAAGGGCGCCCCAGGGGACACAGACGCACGCGGAGGCCACAGTTGAAACGCAAAAACGCAGATCATGAGGCAAACCAAAGTTTGATGTCTCGCCGTGCACTGGTGGTTGGCGGGCTTCAGTTTGTGCTGGTCGGTGGCTTGGCCGCACGTATGCGTCACCTCCAAATCAATGAGGCCGATCAATTCAGGACATTGGCCGAAGAGAACAGGATCAAGTTCAAACTGATACCGCCCGCTCGCGGCGAGGTGTTTGATCGCAACGGCGTTCAGCTGGCCCAAAACGTCCCAAATTATCAAATCAAGATGGTGCGTGAAGACACCCGCGACGTAGAGGCCGTAATTGCGCGCCTCAGTCAAATCATCGATCTGGACGACGAAACCATTGAACGTGCTGTTGCATTGATCAAACGCAGCGCCCCATTTCACCCCATCACCATAACAGACAACGTGACGTGGGAAGATATCAGCCGCGTCTCTGTCAATGCACCCGCCTTACCAGGCGTGACACCAGAAGTCGGCTTGTCACGTGTCTATCCCTTGGGCTCAGACTTTGCTCATATCTTGGGATACGTGGGCCCCGTTAGCGATTACGACATGAAGAGGATCGACGATCCCGATCCATTACTACGCATCCCACGGTTTCAGATCGGCAAGGTCGGCGTGGAAGCCAAAGAAGAAAATCGTCTACGTGGGTCTGCAGGAAACAAACAGGTCGAGGTGAACGCCGCCGGTCGCGAAATGCGCGAGCTGGGACGCCGTGAAGGCAAACCGGGTGCCAATATTCAGCTTACTATCGATTCAAAACTGCAGAACTATTTGCAGGCACGCCTCGACGGCGAAAGCGCCAGCGCGGTTGTGATCGATTGTGAAACTGGCGATCTGGTCGCAATTGGATCGGCCCCGACATACGATCCCAATCTGTTTGTGTCCGGCATTTCCGTTGCAGATTACCGCGAACTGACTGAAAATAAATTCCGGCCTCTGGCGTCCAAAGCGGTTCAGGGAACCTATCCCCCCGGATCAATATTCAAAATGATCACCGCAATGGCCGCCCTTGAAGATGGCATTATCGGACCAGACGACACAGTCCGTTGCAACGGTCACCTTGAAGTGGCGGACCGCAAATTCCACTGCTGGAAACGCTCAGGGCACGGCAGTGTTGACCTAAAGAACTCGCTCAAACGTAGCTGCGATGTTTACTACTATGACTTGGCGCTCAAGGTCGGGATCGAAAAGATCTCTACCATGGCCAACGTCTTTGGTTTGGGCGTGCGCCACAACGTTGAAATGTCGGCAGTGGCCCGTGGACTTACACCCACCAAGGCATGGAAGAAGCGCGTTCACGACAAAGACTGGGTGATCGGTGACACAGTCAATGCATCCATCGGACAGGGCGATATGCTCGCCTCCCCCCTCCAGTTGGCCGTGATGACCGCACGCCTTGCCACAGGGCGCGAAGTGACACCGCGGCTGGTTAAATCTGTAGACGGCATTGAACAAGCGTCAGACGCAGGAACCCCGCTCAAAGTTGATCAAAATAACTTAAAGAAAATGCGCCAAGCCATGTTTGCTGTGGTCAATGACCGTGGGGGCACCGCCAACAAAAGCCGCATCACAATTGATAAAATGCGCATGGCGGGCAAAACAGGCACCAGCCAAGTGCGCAACATTTCCGCCGCTGAACGGCGCACCGGCGTTGTACGCAACGAGGATTTACCATGGGAACGGCGCGACCACGCTTTGTTCGTAGACTTTGCACCTGCAGACAATCCCAAATACGCTGTTGCCGTTATCGTAGAACACGGCGGCGGCGGCTCAACAGCCGCAGCCCCGATCGCCCGCGACATCACGCTTCAGGCTTTATACGATGGCCCCCCTCCGCTAGAGGCATACCCATCCAAAGACCGTGGCCGTATCCGCAGCCAACAAAAACGCCTCGCAAAAATGCGCCCAATGGCCAAAACTCGGGACGATGACAAAGCATGAGTTATCTTGAGTACACTGTAAAATCGACACCCACGGGCCTGCGCAAAATCCTGTTCCTAAATTGGCCCCTCACAGTATTGCTCAGCTCGGTCGCCTGTGTCGGCTTCCTTATGCTCTACTCCGTGGCAGGTGGCAGTTTTAAACCGTGGGCCGAACCGCAAATGAAACGCTTTGCCGTTGGTTTGGTTCTGATGGTCGCCATTGGAATGACCCCCATTTGGTTTTGGCGCAGCATCGCCTTGTTTTGCTATGGCGTAACCGTCATTCTTTTGATCGCAGTTGATCTATTCGGCGAAGAAGGCAAAGGCGCACAACGCTGGATCGACCTTGGGTTCATGCGCCTGCAACCCTCCGAGTTGATGAAGATCACACTCGTGATGTTTCTGGCCGCCTATTACGACTGGTTGCCGCCCGAAAAGAAATCGCGCCCTCTTTGGGTCTTGCTGCCCATTGCAATCATCTTGCTGCCAACCGCGTTGGTCATCCAACAACCCGACCTTGGGACATCGCTCCTTTTGGTCATGGCCGGTGGCGGCATCATGTTTCTTGCAGGCGTACACTGGGCCTATTTCACAGCTGTGATTACATCAGGTGTCGGCCTTATCGTTGCCGTTTTCCAAAGCCGCGAAACAAGTTGGCAACTGCTCAACAACTACCAATACCGCCGCATCGACACTTTCATTGATCCAAGCGCCGACCCACTGGGGGCAGGTTATCACATCACTCAATCTAAGATCGCACTTGGATCAGGTGGCTGGACAGGGCGCGGATTCATGCAAGGACCACAAAGCCGCTTGAACTTTTTGCCTGAAAAACACACCGATTTTATCTTCACCACCTTGGCCGAAGAATTTGGGTTTGTCGGAGGAATTTCGTTACTCGCAATTTACCTGTTGGTGATCTTCTTTTGCATTGCCTCCGCACTGGCAAACCGCGACCGGTTCTCATCGCTTTTGATCCTAGGGATCGCGCTCAACTTCT
>Ga0257120_1000150_pt1 | contig 55288 bp, 47 predicted proteins | sample SI106_10metaG_FD_190153 | JGI IMG/M metagenome (GOLD analysis project Ga0257120, IMG submission 190153) | Marine microbial communities from Saanich Inlet, British Columbia, Canada - SI106_10 | ecosystem: Environmental > Aquatic > Marine > Inlet | place: Canada: British Columbia | collected...
TAGGTAAAGCATTAGAAGTCGCATTTGGTGGCGGATCAGTTATGGGCTTGGGTGTTGTTGGTCTTGGAGTATTAGGGCTTGGAACTCTTTTCATAGTTTACTCTGAAATATTTGGAATTGACAGCGTTTCAACCGTATTAAATGTGTTGGCTGGTTTTTCACTCGGAGCTTCTTCAATCGCGCTTTTTGCACGAGTTGGGGGAGGTATATATACAAAGGCTGCTGATGTTGGAGCTGACCTGGTAGGTAAGGTAGAAGCTGGTATTCCAGAAGATCACCCTTTAAATCCTGCGACTATTGCGGACAATGTTGGTGACAATGTTGGTGACGTTGCTGGAATGGGAGCTGACCTTTTTGAATCATACGTTGGTTCAATCATTGGTACAATGGTCTTAGGTGCTGTATTTGTTCCTGGTTTTATTGAATTAGGTGATACTTGGTCTGGCCTTGGTGCTGTCCTATTGCCATTGGCTTTGGCATCAGTTGGAATTTTGGTTTCAATTTTCGGAACTTTCTTTGTAAAGGTGAAGGATGGTGGAAACCCACACACCGCCTTGAATATTGGTGAGTTTGGTTCTGCTGGTGTAATGGTCGTTATTTCATACTTTATTATTACTTATTTCCTTCCTGAGGCTTGGAGCTTTGAAGGAACAGATTATACAGCTAATGGTGTTTTCTTTGCAACGCTTGCTGGCTTAATTGCTGGACTTGGTATTGGTAAAATCACCGAGTATTACACAGGTACAGGAACGCCTCCGGTAATCTCTATTGTAAGACAGTCACTAACCGGTTCTGCAACAAACATCATTGCTGGACTTGGAGTTGGTATGATGAGCACTGCTATTCCGGTAATCTTGATTGCTGCTGCGATTCTTGTTGCTCACCACTTTGCTGGACTTTACGGAATTGCAATTGCTGCAGTAGGTATGCTTGCTAACACTGGTATTCAACTTGCAGTTGACGCTTATGGTCCAATATCGGACAACGCTGGTGGAATTGCTGAAATGGCGGATCTTCCAAAAGAAGTTCGTCAACGAACAGATAAATTAGATGCTGTTGGAAATACAACTGCTGCGATTGGCAAAGGATTTGCCATTGGATCTGCAGCATTAACTGCTCTTGCATTGTTTGCAGCGTTTATGCAACAAGCAAATGTTGGAATGATCAATATTGCTGAGCCAGTAGTTATGGCGGGTCTATTAGTTGGAGCCATGCTTCCATTTGTATTCTCAGCATTGAGTATGAATGCTGTTGGTAAGGCTGCAATGGCAATGATCGAAGAAGTTAGACGTCAGTTTAAAGAAATACCAGCTTTGGGTGCTGCGCTAGAGGTGATGAAGCGAAACGATGGCAAAGAGCAAAGTGAATGGAGCGACGCGGATAAAGCAACGTTTGATGCTGCTGAAGGTAGCCCTGAGTACGACAAGTGCGTAGAAATTTCTACAAAAGCTTCCATCAAGGAGATGGTGCTTCCAGGTCTTCTTGCTGTTGTTGTTCCAGTAGCAGTAGGTTTTATTGCAGGACCAGAAATGCTTGGAGGTTTACTTGCTGGAGTTACTTCAGCTGGTGTGCTTATGGCAATATTCCAATCAAATGCTGGTGGAGCATGGGATAATGCTAAGAAGATGTTTGAAGAAGGCGTTGAGATAAACGGTGAAATGTATTATAAAGGCTCAGAGCCGCATAAGGCTACTGTGGTAGGCGATACGGTTGGTGATCCATTCAAAGATACGTCAGGTCCATCGCTGAACATTCTTTTGAAATTAATGTCTGTTGTGGCATTGGTTATAGCTCCTTCAATAGCCCTTGACAAGGTTGTTACTGAAGAAGCGAATACTGAGTCTAAAGTTGAGTCTGTAGAAGAGATTGTGCAAGTTTCGAGCGAAGCTAATGCTCAGTTTTCAGCAGTGATTGCAGAATAATCGAAAAGAATTAACTTTTTTAGGGCCTCCATGTTTTTTACATGGAGGCTTTTTTATTTCAATTTATCATTCAATTGATGGCGCTCAGCATCGCGCAGTGTTTTCTTGTCAAGATTTGTTTTCAGAGCTTTTGTAAGATCTACTCCTGTCTGGTTGGCAAGACAGATAAGCACAAATAGGACATCGGCCATTTCATCTCCTAGGTCCTTTTCTTTATCCGAATCCTTTTCACTTTGGTCACCATACCTTCTAGCGATAATTCTGGCTACCTCGCCAACCTCTTCCGAAAGCATGGCCATGTTGGTTAATTCATTGAAATACCTAACACCAATATCGTTAATCCAAGTGTCAACTGTTTTTTGAGCTTCTTCTATTGTCATTATTTAAAATTGAGATTGGTTGCCCATATGGGGTTTGAGAAATTCTCTTGGTGGTGTTTTCTTATAGCAAAAGCCACATAAGATGCGACTATCATTCTACCTTTCGCGTCATAGTGCTCAGTAGGAAAATCTTTATCGGTGAAATGTTCAGACGATAAGATATTTACAATGTTCAGCACTGAAACATTCTGGTGACTTGAATAGCGAGTTTTAATCCATTCACTGTTTGCGAATATCAAATTAGTCAAATCTTCGCCTACAAGTGAGTCGGCCTTTTCAATATTTTCGGGAAGAATGGATAAAACAAGGTTCCAGTCTCTCTTTTCTGCAAGTGTAACTAGTGCGTCTAGATTTTGAATTCGAGAATTAGTTTCATCAATTACAAATGCATATTGCTTAATGTATTGATCAGCCAATTGTCTTTTTGGATTTCGCCAATCCCCCCATTTTTCTAATTGACACCAATTGTTCACTGAGTTTTTTGGGTTTTCATAAGGCAACAATTCTTGGTCCCACTCATCCCTTCGATCGTCTGCCCTTTCATTTGCTTGTTTGTCGTCATATGCATTTAGACTAAGAAGAAACCTATTTAAAAGTGGAGGTCTCTGTGCGTACATCACGGCCTGTTTGTTTAAGGTGGTTTCCAATTCTGAATTTCTCCAATCAGCACCAAATGACCTTAGATTGATGGCGCAAATAACTGTTTTTACTCTACTGTTTTCAGGAATGAGTTTGAGGAGTTTAAAATGATAGCCAATGTGCGAGGCTGGAATATTGAACGCTTCCATTGCAAGTCCGGGATAAAAATCATCGACAAATTGGCTTAGTTTTCTTTTATCGGATTCCTCATTTTGGGAAAAATTACTAGAAGCTGAAGTATATACTAGCTCGCAATTTCTCACCTTTTCAACTTGAAAAAGTTGATCAGATTCCATCCAAATAAAGGCTTTGAAAGCATCCGAGTGAGAATAGGCTAACCCAATCGTAATAGTGATGACAAGGAATAATGATATGCGGTAGATTATCCTCATTTAAAACTGAAAATAAATAAATGGGTGATTCACCGTTCCTGCGAATCCTAATATGGATACAATCATAAATGAATAAATAGACCAGCGGATGATGAAGCGTTGTTTGCCTAGCCAAGTATGCACATCATTGTCCCTAAATACTATATCGCTTACGATCAAGAGCCCCAAAAAGCTAATAGCGAAAGATGGGAAAATGAGGTCAGAATGACCTTCAGATCCGCTTATCATATGTTGTAAGAATTGTGTGGCAACTTCTATAGAGTCTGAACGAAAGAAAACCCAAGCAATGCAAACAATAGACATTGTCCACGTCCATTTTAATAACTTGATCAATAGTTTGTCCGTTCTTAAACGATTCCAAGTGAATTTCTCAATGATGTATGCCAGCCCGTGAATCGCTCCCCAAGCAAAAAAAGTGAAGTTGGCCCCATGCCAAATGCCGCTTACAATAAAAACAATCAAAATATTGATTGTCCAACGAACTTGATTCACTCGACTCCCGCCAATAGGAATGAAAATATAATCACGAAACCAAATTGATAAGGAAATGTGCCATCTGCTCCAAAACTCGCGAATGGAAAGTGATGTATAGGGAGAGTTGAAATTGGCCATTAGCTGCACGCCAAAAAGCCTTGCAACACCAATGGCTATTAGCGAATACCCGTGAAAATCACTAAATATCTGCACGCCAAAAAGCAACATGGTCTGAAGCAACTGAAATGAATCAAAACTGCTGATGTCATTGAAAACCTGATCTACGGTATTTGCAATATTATCCGCTACGCACATTTTAATGAAAAGACCATATAGCATAAAACGACCTCCATGTTGCAGATTTTCATAGGTAAATGAATGATGGGTGAAAAGCTGCGTTTTGAGATGTTTGAACCTTTCAATTGGTCCAGCTACAAGCTGCGGAAAGTAACTTACGAAAAGGGCGAATTTGAAAATGTTTCTTTCTGCTTGAACCTGTTTTTTATAGACATCTATGGTGTATCCAAGCGTTTGAAAAGTGTAAAACGAAATTCCAACTGGCAGTAAAATATTAAAGTGTTGTTTCCAATAACTGTAGGCATTGTCAGGGATGAATCCAAGAGGGTTTGCCACGTCTTCTAAAAACCAATTGAAATATTTAAAAAAGAACAATAATCCCAGGTTTGTGAAGATGCTAGCGGTAAGAGCTAGTTTCCTTTTAAACTGGTGTTCTGATGATTCTAGAAATCTCCCAACGGAATAATCGACAATCGTACTAAAGGCAATCAACCCCAGGTATTCTACTTTCCAGCAGCCATAAAAGATGTAGCTTGCTAATAACATGAAACCCCACCTGTATCGATGTGGCAATGCATAATACAAAAGCAGGCATAGAGGAAGGAAAATTAAAAATGGCAGGGAATTGAATATCATTCCTACTCTTTGTTTTTTGTATCGATAATGATTGTAACAGGTCCATCATTATCAATATTCACTTCCATATGTACTCCAAATGCGCCTCTTTCTACTTTCAGTTTTGATTCTGATGAAAGGATGTTGCAAAAATTGTTGAACAATTCTCGAGCTAAATCAGGTTCAGCGGCCTTGATAAAACTTGGTCTATTTCCCTTTTTATAGGATGCATGCAATGTAAACTGGCTAACTACAATAAACTCACCATTTACTTCAGTAATAGAGGAATTCATTAAACCATTTTTATCTGAGAATATTCGCAGGTTGCAGAGTTTGTTTACAAGCCATTTAATATCACCACTGTCATCTTCAGGACCTATACCTAATAATATATTTAGTCCGGCTCCAATTTCACCAACTATTTCATCGTTTACTATTACGGATGAGTTTTTAACTCGCTGAATGACCGCTCTCAATGTCCATTAAGTGCTTTAAGTTCATCATAAAAATGGAGATAATTCTCATACCTAAACCAAGGAAGTTCACTGTTTTCATAGGCAGGTTTTACAGCACAACCAGGTTCGTTGATATGAAGGCAGTTGTGAAACTTGCAGTCCTTGCTTCGAGCGGCCATTTCCGGGAAAAAACCTTTAAGTTCTTCCTTTTCCATATCAATTAATCCAAAGCTTTTTAGCCCTGGGGTATCAATTAAAAAAGTCTTGTCATTGATTTCATACAATTCAGCAAACGTTGTTGTATGCTGGCCTTTTTCATTGAAGTCGCTTACGTCTGTAACTTTCGCCATCTCTTTTCCTGTAAGCGCATTCAATAGAGATGACTTTCCGACTCCACTGTGGCCAGAAATGGCGCAAGTTTTTCCCTCGATTTTTGACTGTAGGTCCTTAATTCCAGAGCCAACTTGAACGGATACTTGCAACATATCATAACCGATGTTTTTATAAGCTGTTTTCAATTGATTAAGATAGTCCAGTTCATCTGAGCTAAGTAAGTCGATTTTGTTGAATACAATAAGTGTCGGAATACTATATGCTTCAGTAGTAGCAAGCATTCTGTCTAAAAATCCAAATTTTATCTTAGGGTTTTTAAGTGTAACTAAAGCGATTGCTAAATCAATATTTGCAGCGATAATATGGGTTTGCTTTGACAGTTTTGTAGCCTTCCGAATGATGTAGTTTTTTCGCTCTTCTAAGTTGTCAATACTCCAATCGCCTTCAGAGCGCTGACTAAGCTCAACAATATCACCCACTGCAACGGGGTTTGTGCTTCTGATTCCGGCAGTTCTTAGCTTACCGCGGACTCTAGCATCTACCAATTCGCCTCCATCCAATCGAATTCGGTACCAACTACCTGTACTTTTTACTACTAATCCTTTCATTTACATTATGAGCGCTCTATTGTTGATAACGCACGCCTAATTGTTAATAACTATGTGAGTAAGCGTCTAATTTCGTTATTCGACAAAGAAACTACCATGCAAATTAAACCCCTCAGCTTAATCATTCTTCTAGTTCAGTCGATATTTATTTCAGCAATTGCTCAAAGTCAGCCATCGGAACCAAGAATGTCTAAAACAGATTATGTTGGTCAGTATGCTGATCAGGCAATTCGAGAAATGCATGCAAGTGACGTTCCAGCTAGCATTACTCTAGCCCAAGGGATGCTGGAATCAGATTATGGTAATAGTCCTTTAGCAAAGTATGCCAACAATCATTTTGGTATTAAGTGTCATAAAGGGTGGGAGGGTCCCACATTCATACAAGATGATGATGAGCAGAACGAATGCTTTAGAAAGTACTACGAGGCTTATGAATCATACAAAGATCATAGTAAGTTCCTGAGCACACGTGATCGTTACGCGTCTCTTTTCGATTTAAAAACAACAGACTACAAAGGTTGGGCTCGGGGACTTAAAAAGGCTGGGTACGCCACAAATCCAAAATATGCTGATTTGTTGATCCGCATTATTGAGGAGAATGAATTGTACAAGTATGATAAAATGGTGAAACTGAAAGACACAAAGATCCTAGCATCAGTCGATAAGCCAGACTTAAGGCAAGAAGCGCCTCAAGTCCTGTCTATCAGATCGGTTAAGGTTAGTACGAATAATATCAAGTATGTTTTGGCAGATAATGGGGATACACCAGCTACTATCGCGAAGAAGAATGAAATGGGTCTTTGGCAAATTTTAAAATACAATGATTTTGATAAGCGTCAGACTATAATGCAGGGAGATATTGTCTATTTGCAACCTAAGCGAAACTATGCCACGGATGAATTTCATATCGTAGGGGCTGGTGAATCACTTCATTCCATTTCTCAAGAACATGGTGTCAAGATGAAAAGGCTTCTCAAAATGAATCAACTATCGCCCAATTATGCTCCTGAAGTTGGTGAGAAAATTCTTCTAAGAGATGTGGGTAGAATAAACGAACATTTGACAGGCCGCTAATAGGCGAGTTGGTAGCATGTTAAAGTGCCGTCAGATTGGTGACTAAGAATTTCCAAAACACCGTTTTTATCGGTGTCGAGCAATATGCATCTGAGGTCACCTGGTATTGGCATCTTTTCCATCGGTCCATTCTTAATGTCAGTTACATATAACTCCTTTCCATCTGAGAGGACAATCCAGCCTAGTTTATCGTTAATCCATTTTATTTCGTTGTTAAGGATAGTGGGAAATAAATAACCTAAAACTTCTTTTCCATCCTCATCATAACTGGTCATTTGATCACCCGATATGGTCACATATCGCACTTCGCTTCCAGAGTTAACGGCAATTGACATATTTGAGTCAGCGGATATATTTATTGAGGATTGCTTGCCTTCAAACGTTGTAGTTACTATGTTTCCATTGACATCTAAAGTAGTTAGGGCGCTATTGCTCATGTTAGTATTAATGTTGAACATGCTCTGTGTCACGTTTATTTTTAATGCGATAGCCTCTTTTCGTTCTTTTCCTGATCTGTCAAAAAACAAAATGGAATCCCCGCTGCTTATTGCAACTAAATAGTCTTTGCTGCCAATCTGAAGTAATTTTAAAGGATGTTCAAGTTTACCCGTTCTTGGTTTGTTCCAACCTTTAGTTTCGGATCCTTCGACTGAGTAATTGTATAGGTAATTCCCAGCATTTGCGAAAATTCTCATTTCAGAATCTTTTGAGTATCTTATTGCCGTTGGACTTGTAGTCGGTTGTACCGATAAATTAATAGGAAAACCATCAATGTTATTTCCATTTCTATCGAGTATCATTAAACGCTCCTTAGTATTCAAAAGCATTTGATTTTTACCAGAAGAAAACGCATCGATCATTTGAATGTTTCCAATTATTACGTTGCCAAGTTGTTTCTTCCAAAGAACTTTTCCTTCTATTTTTATGAGGTACAGTTGATGAAGTTTATCCTGAATTAGGATTTCTTCTTCTCCAGTATAATGATTGAAGAACTTCCATGGACCGGCCTCAGCTGGTTTGTCTAGAATTAAACTCCAATATTTTCGTGACTCGTCCTTTGTTTCTTGATGATGTGAAACTAAAAGTGAATAGGATTTTGTGTCAGAAAATTCTGAGTTTGTCTGAAATAATATGGACGTTATCGCATTAGATTCCTCAATTTCATCAAGGACCAAACCCTGAGAATACTTTGCAGGTTTTTGAATATATATACTGAATGATGATTCGGAAATCTTATTACCTAGCGATTTAAATACAGCTGCCTCGGTGAGCCTGTTGAATGCCTTGTAATCGTTAATAAATCGTTGAGAAGCTTGTTTGTTTTTGCTTAATAATTGTAAAGTTCCAATCATATTAATGTCAGCGCTTCTTATCCATGATTTGCTGAAGTGATTATTGGCAACCACGTCCAGAGAGCTAGTAGAATCTTGTGTTTCTTCAATTAGCAGGAATAGCTCTGTTGAGTCATCCAAGCCATAGTCGCAGTATATTATAGCATAGTTTGCACTTTGTCCAGCAAATGACATTGCGGCAACTGTTTTTGAGGGTAGATATCGGAAAAGATTCGAGACGTTTTGTTCAATTGCTTCTGTACCTTTTACCTTAGCAACTGCCGTAGCTTGGAAAAGTCCTTCGTCAGAAAACTCAAAACCGATCCATTCGGAATTGGGTAACTCGTCAATAAGTCTTGTCTTGAAATTATTGGTAAACGAGGTTTCAATTAGATGCTTAATTCCAGAAGGCGAAACGAAGACAATGTTATTATCGTTTATTGCTGTGTTTTGAAATGTTATTGGCGCTTCTTCAAGGAAGGGTGAGTAGGTGTTATGTGTAGTCAAAACTTGCCATTCTGAATTCTCCGTCATGTTTTCCCAAGCGTCAAATTGTGTTGAAATGGTCTGACTTGAAATCACCGTGACCATAGGGTTATCTAATTTGCCTGATAAAGCAATAAAGGCCTCTCCTGAAAGTGATGCATCGTTTGTTTCGATTGTTTTTAAAAGATCCAATGTTTGGTGGAAAGATGGAATAGCCGCATAAATAGAATGGGAATCCTGCATTGAACCAATTGTTTTGTTCAAATCATTGCATTGAAGAATGAGCCAGCTGTCACTCGGGCAAAATAGAAGCGGGTTTTCTTCCGTGTCAGCATGATGCTGCCAATAATAGAAGCTTCCTGCTCCTAGTCCCAATAAAAGTAAAAGCAGAACGATCCATCTCATACGACAAATCTAAATAGGATACAATCATAGAATTGGAATGCTCGAGCCAACTTTGAACATCCCATGTTTACAGTTGCAATTCTAATTGTCTTGGTAGCAATTGAAAACTTTGTCTATGATGTTTTGAAGTTCCAAACTCTATTATGCCGCTTCGGTGCAGTTTTGTCGGGTAACCCATGTTTTTATCCCAAGCATAATGAGGAAATTGGTGATGCAATTCTTTCATCAAACAGTCGCGATAGTTTTTTGCCAAGATGGATGCAGCTGCAATCGACCCTACCTTAGAGTCTCCTTTTATAACACAGGTGAATGGAATTTCAAGTTTGGAAACAAACCTATTTCCATCAATGAGAAGATGTGCCGGTTTTACGGTTAAATCTTGAACGGCTATGGACATTGCTAGAAATGAGGCATTCAGGATGTTTATTTCATCAATTATTATCGGAGGAACCTCAGCAATGCTCCAAGCAATCGCTTTTGACTTGATTAAGTCATCCATTTCTAATCGTTTTTTTTCCGAAAGCTGCTTCGAGTCCTTGAGAAACGGATGTTTAAACCGTGGAGGTAGAATTACGGCTGCAGCTACCACTGGACCTGCTAAGCATCCCCTGCCTACCTCATCACATCCAGCCTCAATTCTCCGTGAATCTAATCTCGCTTTTAGCATAGGACGAAGCTATCGAAAAGAGCACAAAAAAAGCCGACCCTCTGCGAGGATCGGCAATCTTAACTACCTATTACTAACCTAAATTTTTGCTCCAAGGCTTACCTTTAAGAGGAATTCATCCATTATCGCTTTGTCTCCAATACTTTCAAAGAAGCTGGCTGAACCATGTTTGATGTCATATTTCGTTCTATCAACGGTTATTTCGCCATATGCCGCTAATTTTCCATCAACGATTTTCACGCTTGCGGGAAAGGAAACAGGATGCGTAATTCCCTTTATAGTCAAATCTCCAGATATCGTATGATTAAAAACTTTGTCATTTTTCAATGTCTCCGCCTTGTTAATCTGGAATGCAGCTGTCCCAAATTCATCTGTATTAAAGAAGTCTTCAGATTTTAAGTGATCATCTAATTTTTTCTTAGATCCGCCTTCCAGATCGGTGGTGCTAATTGAAGTCATATCCATCACGAAATTTCCACCTATGATTTTTTCGCCTTCGATTTCGATGGTACCACTTTGCATGGATACAATTCCGTTGTGCTGGCCTGTCACCTTTTCGGCAAACCATTCTACTTTGCTAGCTTCTGGTTTTACAGTAAGTGAGGTGGGAGTAGTAATAGGGGCTCCAGATATTAGCATAGTCGCTAAACTGATGCAAATAATACTTGTTATTTTTTTCATGATGATAATTATTGATGCAAATATATGTATATACACATAATGTAATTGTATATAAATGTTAATTGAAAATTTGAGTCAAACAATATGTTTTAGGTTCGAGGAAAATATTAAATATGGCCCTCACAGAAACAACCCAAATACCACTAGGATCTAAAGCACCTGATTTTAGTTTGCCAGATGCAGTATCTGGAAGGATAATGTCGCTTGACGATCTCATGGGCAAAAACGGAACGTTAGTTATGTTCATTTGTAATCACTGTCCATTTGTGGTTCATATTAGGTCCAAGCTTGTTGAATTAGCTGAGAAATACAAAGAAAAGGGCATTCAATTTATAGCCATATCGTCAAATGACGCGGATAATTATCCAGCCGATGCTCCAGAATTCATGAAAGAACTAGCACTTTCAATGTCATTTCCTTTCCCATATTTATATGATGAGAGTCAAGTTGTCGCCAAGGCATATAATGCAGCTTGCACTCCTGATTTTAGTTTGTTCGATTCGGATTCTAAATGTGTTTATCGTGGCAGATTGGATGGTAGTACACCTGGTAATGGAGTTCCTTTAACGGGAGTTGATTTAACCGCTGCCCTTGATGCTATGCTTCGTGGTCAGCCTAATTTAGTCAATCAACTTCCAAGTGTAGGTTGTAACATAAAATGGAAAAAGTAGAAGCTCTACCGCAATAGAATTAAGGCTTTTTCCCGGAGATCCATTTTGGTGAGTAGCCTTAATAACATAAGCTCCAGGGTGCAAATTTGATAGATCAACAGAAGCACCCCGATTTTGGTCAAGTTCGAAATGGAGATTCTTACCCATCAAATCGAATACTTGTAAATCTAGAATATTGGGCGAGTCGATGTGGATGATGCCATCGAATGATGGATTTGGGTAAACCTTTAGATTACGCTTGGTAATAGATTCGGAAATAATCGATGGATTTCCATGATGGTCAATTGGAATACAGAAAGAATCTGAACTCCATGTGGCATTATGAATAATACCGTCAAATTGGTTGCCGCTACTATCATATTCGGTTAATCCATTACCATTATTTAAAAACCACATTCCTTGGGTTGTATTGTCAACTGTGTCGTTGGCACAATTAGGGGTGAAATTTGCAGTATAGCGAGCATTAGAAGAAATTCGGACATTTTCAATTTTACCTTGAAAATATCTTGGACTCATTTTAGAAGTACCCCATTTACCAAGATAAGTAGATGTGTCCCTGTTTGTTACAGCGTCTGTTTGAGAAGGGATTGTCTCTGATTGCATTGTGCCGTTTACATACAATCGCATGCCTGTATTTGGATCAATAACACCAGCAATGTGATACCATTTACTTGCGTCCCAAGAGCTAGTATCGCTGTAGATTATCTCTGCATTACCTCCAGTGCTGTTTTGCCATCCAATCGTAATTGTTCTGTATGCGAGGCACTTAAGGGGGCTACCATCAAAACCAACTGTGCTTCATCGCATGAATTACACCATGTTGTATTTCTAGCAATTAGCGTTTGAGCTGATGTTGATGATTCATGAAAAGTTGAATCGAGCTTAAACCAAAGTTCGATGGTCCTAGCACCATTCATTACACGGGGCCTTATATCAACATGCGCATTGCCAGCGAAATGAAGATTAGGATTTTGCGCAATGCTGGAAAATGCTACGATTAAGCTTATTATAAAAAGACTGGTTTTCATTTGACATGGGCTCAACAGTGATACCTTTAAAATTAAGTTTTTGAATAAATATGAAGGCAATCTTCAGTCTTTGTTCATTTCGGTGCAACCTTAGAGAATGCTAAATCAATTAAATTCGCGATCGCTTCGGATGAAAAGTTTACTAATTATATTTCTTGGATTGCTAACTGCATCAAATGTTTCTGCAGGTGAGCCGGTTAATAAAGGTGGGGTTAAGCGTGATACTATTCAAGCGGTTGTGCAATATGGAGAGGAAATCCTTTTCGATGCCTTAGAGGGATTAACTGATGGACAGGTTGGGGATTTACGTGACTCTGTTTTGAAGTATCACGGTGCAAATGAGTTGACCAATTACATCAACCTTTACCTCTCGCTTAAGTCAAAAACAGAAGTTCAGCTTAATGAATATATAGATTCATTATTCGAGGCCGGAGGTGATGTGCCCTATGCTTTAATTAATCAAATCAATATTTATCTGGCGAACAAACCAGAGGATTTAGAAGAGATCGTGCCTGATAACTTATTTATTGGCTTAACAGATATTAGTGTTCCGGCTACGGAGTTTTATCCAATCTGGACCTCAGATAATCCGAATCCTTATAAGCCAGAAATTTGGAAAAACGACACTTCTTTTTCTTTGCTCTTGGCCAATGATGAACTTGGTGACTTTCATATTCCTCATGATGATGTTATGACTTCAAAATTCGGATGGCGAGATGGTCGCATGCACAATGGAGTAGATATAGATCTTCAGGTTTGGGATACTGTTGTTGCCGCTTTTCCGGGCGTAGTTCGCATGGCCAGAGCATATGGTGGATACGGAAGAGTTGTTATAATTCGTCACTACAATGGATTGGAAACTACATATGCACATCTTCATCGCTTTAAGGTTAAGGAGGGTGACAAGGTAGATGGTGGTCAGCTCATTGGATTGGGAGGCAGCTCAGGTCATAGTACCGGTAGCCATTTGCACTTTGAAATTAGATTTAAAGGTGTTCCATTGAATCCGTTAAGTTTCATATCGTTTAAGGAACAGGAACTTTTAAATGATACTCTAGTTCTGAAGCGCACCAAAACCGGCTTTATCGCATATCCTAGAGGGATCTTATTTCATACAGTGAAGCGGGGAGATACCTTGTATGAAATTGCTAAGCAATATGGCACATCAACATATAAATTAGCTGAAATCAACGGTATCCGAAGAAATAGATATTTGTCTGTTGGTCAGCGATTGCGAGTGATATGATAGATCTTGAAGAGCAGTTCAACTTCACAAATAAACGGGCCCATCCAACAAACCGTAAGGTGATTGTTTACCGACATTTAGTTCAAGAACAAGCCGATTACTTTGCCGAGCTCCTAATCGAGGACGAAATCGATTTTGAAATTCAAATCGATGAGGAGCATGAAAAACGACCAATTTATTATGGAGTGGTTCGGGTTCATGAAAAACGCTCTGACCATCTAAATTTTTTAGCGTTAGGTAAAAACAGACCAAAGTTTATTGATTCAGCGCCATTAAGGTGGATAATTATGGGATTATCTGCTTTGATTATTTTCCTTGGTGTTTTGGGAGCTATTGTCTCAAATTAGACCGAAGTCTAAATTCGGACTATTCTGTGGGCTGCAAATTCCGACATTTGAACCTGTGAAGAAATCACTCCTCTTAATATTTCTATGTTGCTTTGCTTTAATTGGTTTTTGTCAGGATAAGGTTACCACATTTGGCATTCAAGTTAAGCCATTAATACCAAGCACCCTGCTTGGTACGGGTCTTCAGGCATCTGTAGGTGAAATTAATTCCTACGAAATGCAACAGCGCGTTGGTTATTCCTTTGGAGGGGTAATGCGAAAGGGTTTTACATCATGGCTTTCTTTAGAAACCGGTATTAGCTATGTGAGAAGGAATTTTGAAGCTCGAGCAATAAATCCCAGTGCAGATTTATCAGACACAACACGTTTTAGAATAATTGGTTATGAGATTCCAATTTCGGGCTTGGTGTTTGTCCAACTTTCGAAAAACATTTTCATGGACGGTGCGCTTGGAATGGCGCTGGATATGTTTCCCTCTGATGTGCAGAGTAACGGAAGGAATAGCACTTTTTACCAAAGGAGTTTTCGTAATTCTTGGTCAAAGAGTAAAGAGGTTATGCCTTGGTTAAACTTAGGTTTAATTGCTAATGTTGGCTTTGAATATAGAACAGAGAAGTCAGGTTATTTTTATTTTGGGGGGTCATATCATCTTCCCTTCAAACCTTCATACAATTCATTTTTTATTTATGATTTAAATGGGGTAGAAGAGGAAGGTTTAATGCAGTTGTCCGGAAACTACCTGACATTAGATTTGAAATATTTCTTTCATGAAGAGCCTAAGGAAGCAGAAATTCCGGAAGATGAGCTTCCTTCATGGATGAAAAATAGCAAGTAATTCGCTTAGTCAAATCCAGTTTTGTAGTGCTCCCAAAGTGAAATCACTTTCTCAACATGATTTACTGGTTCAATACCACGGCAATAGCCATATTTAACTACCTCATCCGTGTGGAATTCTGGATTTGAAAGCTTAAGCAGGTATGGTGAAACAGCCTCCCAGTCAGATGGATTGTCTCCATTTTTTTTGGCAAGTCTTGCCGCGTCTTGAACATGACCAACGCCAGCATTATAGCTTGCTAGAACGAATTTTATTAGATTTAGAGAATCAGTCAACTCGTCATCCCATCGTTCAATGACAGCACTGAGGTAAGAAACGCCAGCGCTCAAATTTTGCTGAGGATTTATGATGCTATCTGCACCGAAATGTGCCGCAGTATTTGGTACAAGTTGCATTAATCCTACCGCACCTCGATTCGATTCTATCGATGGGTTGAAATTTGATTCTTTTTTGATCAATGCCGCGAGTAACCTCCAATCCCAATCTATTCGTTTACACTCCTCTTTTAGTATGTCGTCATATATTGAGATTCTTTTACCCTCTAATGAGCTATAATCACTCATGACTTTTTTCTTGTGGGCTGTTCTCGCCTTGAAATATTTCATGTGAATAGCCCTAAAAGCCCTTGTCATTTTAAAGTCTTTGAGCCAACTATTCATTGAATCTATAAGTTCTACTGAATTTTTACGCGTTGCCCAAGCGATTTTTTGCGAGTCGCTGATGACCACCCTTACGTCTATGTTTGGGAAATAGGTTTTGTTTAATCGTGCAACGTTCTCGTCTGCAACAGTATAATCGATTTTACCGTTTGAAACATCTTTAATTAGTTGTTCTGTGGATTTGCCGACCGTTGCTTGCAGCGTGAATGGACACGCGGATTCATTCACAACCTCCAATAATTGTGGGTAGAATGACGACTCTCGTCTGACAAATATTGTATCCCCATCAATTTCCATCAAATCAGATATAAGCGAATCATTAAGTGTATTTCGACTTAAATCCCACCGCTGATCCGGTAATGCCTGAACCAAAACTTGACGTGTGTTTAAGATCGGGTTGGAAAACAGAATCCAATGTTTTCGTTGTTTAGTCACCGTGTAATTAGCGGCAATTACATCTCCCTCGCCACTTTCTAGCATGTCTACAATACAGTCAAGATCCTTAACAACCTTCATTTCCAATTGCACGCCAATGTGCTTTGCAAAGCGCTTCAATAAATCATATTCGAAACCAATCGGAGTTCCTTTGTAGACAAAATAGCTACTGCTGCTCTCATCAGTGAGTGCAATAATCCTACCTCTAGAAATTATCTCTTCTAAATCAAAACAAAGGGGCAATGGTTGTTTGATTTTTTCGGCATCATTTTTCTGACAACCGGTTAAAATCAGAATGAATAATAATGGAAGTAATTTCTTCACAAAGCTAGATTACAATTTTCTAACGTATCAGTCCTATGTGAGTTTTACAAACATGAAAAATGCCAGCCATATTCCTATGAGTATCAAAAGTATGTAACCTGCACCTTTATAATATCGCTTTTGTAATTGAGCGTCTTTTACATATGCCCAGATAAGGTATGCAGCAAAAGCGGCAATAAAGCAGAGGGTGAAGATAATGCGGCCTGTAGTAAACATATTGCGAATTTAACATCACAGAACGCCCTATGTTCAGGTAAATAAGATTTATTGTTTTGGTGAACAGGAACTCAACTGTGCTTGTTAAATTTGAAACTCAAATTAGTACACATGTCAAAGTCAGAAAAAGCAAAAAAACCAGTGCATAAAACGGGTTTAACCGAAAAATCGATGAAGTTTTTAGAAGCTTACTTAAATAACGCTTCGCCAACTGGTTTTGAATGGTCGGGTCAAGAACTTTGGTTAAAGTATCTAGAGCCGTATATCGATGAACATTTTGTGGATACATACGGAACCGCTGTGGGGGTTATTAATCCCGAGGCGGATTTTAAAGTAGTCATAGAGGCACATGCGGATGAGATATCTTGGTTTGTTCATTACATCACTGATGATGGAATGATATACGTGAAGAGAAATGGTGGCTCAGATCATCAAATCGCTCCATCTAAGCGTGTTTTGATACATACAGATAAGGGAAGAGTTCCTGCAGTGTTCGGCTGGCCGGCAATTCACGTAAGGAAGTCAGGTAAGGATGAAAAGATTCCAAACACGACAAACATTTTCTTGGATGCAGGTGCACGAAGTAAAAAAGAGGTTGAGGAGCTTGGTATTCACGTTGGCTGTGTAATTACATATCCTGATGAATTCATGATTTTGAATAAGAATAACTTAGTCGGACGCGCCCTTGACAATAGAATGGGTGGCTTTATGATAGCGGAAGTTGCGCGATTGCTTAAAGAAAACAAGAAGAAACTTCCGTTTGGGTTATACATAGTTAATGCTGTCCAAGAGGAAATCGGCCTAAGAGGGGCGGAGATGATTGTTGAGCGGATTAGACCAAATGTTGCCATCGTGACAGATGTTTGTCATGACACGACTACTCCGATGATGAACAAGTTTGAGCAAGGTGATTTTAAATCTGGTGATGGTCCAGTTCTTAGCTACGCCCCAGCAGTTCAAAATAATCTGCTGAAATTAATCATCAACCAAGCCGAGAAGAATGATATTCCATTTCAGCGTATGGCGGCTTCCAGATATACTGGCACAGATACTGATGCTTTTGCTTTTGGCGCGGGTGGTGTGGCTTCGGCTCTAATTTCACTTCCGCTAAGATATATGCATACTACAGTGGAAATGGTTCACAAAGATGACGTTGAAAGCGTAATTAGGCTGATATATAATTCAATATTGAATATTGAAAACAATCACGATTTCCGATATATTAAATAGATACTAACCATAAAAACCACCTGACAGGGTGGTTTTTGGTTTCAACTTTGCCATTCTCGCGACATATAATGGCAAGGGAGTCATCTGGTCGAAATAATTATTGCTTAAAAAATACCTTTGCAGACTCTTATTAAGGATCTGATATTAGGAATGTAATTACATGGATAAGAATACAATAACAGGGCTTTTGCTCATAGGCTTAATCTTAGTTGGATATAGCCTTTGGATGCAACCAAGTGAAGCTGAATTAGAAGCTTCTAGAAAACAGCAAGATAGTGTCGAAACTGTTCAAGCCTCAAAAGCTGCAGAGCAAATTGAAAATCAAAACGCTGTCGTGTCCTCTATTGACTCCACTTCGAGTTTGTCGATGGCCACTGATTCGGTTGAACAAGCCCTGAGAGATTCGCTGGCGCGAATTGAAAAGAAAAGACAATTTGGGTCTTTAGCACAAGCTACGGAGGGTAAAGTTGAATTTCATACAATCGAAAATGATTTTGTTAAGCTGACTCTCTCTAACAAAGGCGCTGCTCCAATACAGGCCGAGCTTAAGAAATACGTGACTTTTGATAGTCTACCACTTTATCTTTTTGATAAAGAGACATCTGAATTCAAATTCAATTTCTGGTTAAATAAGACACAAGAAGTTTCTAGTTCCGATCTATTTTTTGAACCAGTCAAAGGGGAAATGTCAACGACTAAGGCAGTCTACCGGATGTTTGGCGCTAGTCGAGACCAGTTCTTAGAGCTTGTCTACGAATTACCCGAAGCTGAATCATATGTGGTTGATGCCAGAATCCAATCGGTTGGAATGGATCAATTGATCGCTGCTAGCGAAGATCAATTTGAATTGAGTTGGTCCATTCAGGCGCCATTTCACGAGAGAAGTAGGGAACAGGAACAGCAGAAGACAACAGTTTTTTACCAATACCTAGATGACGAGTCCGATTACATTTCAGAAACCAGTTATGAAGAGGAAGATTTAGAAGGGAGTACGCATTGGGTATCATTTAAGCAGCAGTTTTTCTCCGCAGCTATTATCGCCAATCAAGGATTTTCAAAAGACAATGCGGAAATAGAGACTATCGAGTTGGAGGATGAAAATTACACCAAAGGAATGGCAGCACGCCTGACTATGGAGTTTGACAACGAGCGAGATCCAAGCTTTCCATTTCAGTTATACCTTGGACCAAATCACTATCAAACATTGTCTGACCTGGAAATCGGATTAGAAGGTCAAATCGACTTAGGCTGGACAATATTTGGCTGGGTAAATCGATGGTTGGTTATTCCAGTATTTAATTTTTTGGATAAGAATACGGGCTTAAGCTACGGCATCATCATTTTGGTGCTTACCATTTTGATAAAGCTCATGCTCTTTCCATTGACATGGAAAAACTATGTTTCAAGTGCTCGGATGAAGGCGTTGAAGCCAGAGATTGATGAGATTAATGATAAAATGAAAGACAAGGATGCTATGGCTAAGCAGAAGGCAACCATGACTTTGTATAGGCAAGCTGGCGTGAATCCGATGGCAGGATGTATTCCGATGCTTTTGCAGTTACCAATCTTATATGCCATGTTCCGCTTCTTTCCGGCTAGTATTGAATTACGCCAGGAAAGTTTTTTGTGGGCTACTGATTTGAGTACATACGATTCAATCTTTTCACTACCATTTGAAATTCCGTACTATGGGGCGCACGTCAGTTTGTTTACAATATTGATGGCAATATCGACCTTCTTTTATTCAAAATATAACATGGATATGGCCGGTGGCGGAGGTAGTGCTCAATTGCCTCAAATGAAGATGATGATATATTTCATGCCAGTCATGCTGTTGTTTTTCTTCAATAGCTATAGCTCTGGTTTAAGTTATTATTACCTCACGGCAAACGTAATTTCGATGGTACAACAGTTTGTGATAAAGCGTTATTTCATAAACGAAAGCGCCATTCGAGCAAAGATCCAGAAGAATAAAAAGAAGCCGAAAAAGAAGTCGAATTTTCAACAGCGCCTGGAGAAAATGTCAAAAGATCGAGGCCTATAAAACCCGAAGTAATATGACATTAAGAATAATTTGTGTTTTACTTGTATCGTCAGCGCTTTTGTTGTCCGCGAGTTGCAAGAATTCGCAAAAAGCGGAAAACACATCCAAAGAAGAAGCACTCGCGAAAATTGATGAAACTAATAATGGCGAGGCTGCTGCAAAAAGCCAAGCTCCATCAAGCAAACCAGCAGAAGAGGTAAGGCCTAAGGAACAGGTAAAGCCTGAGCATCCAGCGCCAAACTATCCGGATACATTGGTTTTTCGAATGCAAAGAACTCCTTGTTTCGGACAATGCCCGACTTATACCATTAATATTTATCAAAGCGGCTGGTCCTTATTAGAGGGTAAACAGTTTTTTGATTACGAAGGGTTTTACACCACTAAGTTCACGGAAGAAGACCTGATTCAAATCGAGAATCTTGCCATGAAGTATGGATATGGTAAGATGGATCACGTTTATGATGCGCCTATTACGGACCTGCCATCTACAACAACCATCGTCAATACGGAGTCTATGAATAACTGGGTTTATAACCGTATGAATAGCCCTGATGAGTTGCGGTCATTTGAGCGTGAAATGGAAACCATGATTAAGGATAAGCAATGGAAGCCTAGCGCCAAAGGCGTTGGTAATGGTGATATGCCTGAGTAGATCATAGGTTTATTATTGAAAATGAATTGGTTACTATGATTTTGTAACCTAGATTTGAGGATAAGTAATGGCGACTAACCTCGTCCAAAGAGAGATGTCCAATCACGCATTACATCCTAATTCTTTTAAGAGGCTACGAAAGTTTGTCTTTATTTTTGTTTGTATTCTGTCGAGTTCTTATGTAATGGTTCAGAATTACTATGATCATTGGGCTTTTGGAACCAACGTTCATATTGATTTCACTTCAGGTACACCTTCCGTTTCTTGTAACTCTTCCATTAATTCTTCTGAAGCGGCTGCTGTTTGGAGTAATCCAGCAACTGGCGATTTCATCGCATATACAAGCGGCAATATTGTATACAACGGTCAAAAGCATAATGTCTTGGCAAATGACACAGGACTAACTGCCAATGCCCATAGTTTTGAACTTCTTTTCCCAAACAAATCGATTGCTTTCTTTTACCGATAACCCCTTCCTTTCAAGGGTGTAATCCATGAAATTGTACCCAAAAAAGTATGCGCTAATCGTAAACATGAGAATGGGGGAGGCAAGACCAATGAGAGGAATAAAGCCAATGATGAAGCAGGTAACGGTGAGGATAAGTTGAACACCTCCATTTTTAATGGCGAGTCCAGCGGCTCTAGATAAATCATGAAAGAATCTATCAATTGAAAAGGGTGGGACAATTGCTCCCATTTTTTCTGCAACTAATTCGCTTGCGTAGGTGAGACATTAAGAGCCAGATCACTGACCCACTAACAAATGCCATTAAAAAATACAGCGCGATGCGTAATATGAACCAAATGATCCAGTAAACGATAGAACTGAGGACGCCTTTTCCATTTCCAATCCAATCGTTTGATTCAATCCATGAATGGAATCAAGCATCTATGAATCCCAGTTTCCGATAAGCTCGATGTGATGTCTCTGCAGTGCAACCTTTCCACTCTGCTCCATCTTTTTCAGGAGACGTGAAATCACTTCCCTTGAGGTACTCAAATCATTGGCAATTTCTTGGTGAGTAGTAGTCAATGTACTTGTGTCAAGCGTTTGCGATTGCTTATTCAAATAGAAATCCAGTCGCTCGTCCATTGCTTTAAAGGCTATCGCATCTACAACGGTTAATATTTCCTCAAACCTCGAACGATACGTTTCCAAAACAAAATAGTACCAAGACTTATATTCCTTCATCAGCGCATCCATTTTGTCAATGGGTACCAATATGGCTTTACCCGGAGACATTGCCCTAGCCATTATCTCAGATGTCTTTTGCTGAGAAGCGCAAATCATGCTCAGTGCACATGCATTGCCTGCTTCAATGAAATAGATAAAAAATTCTTCACCATCATCGCCTTCACGGTACAGTTTTACTAGGCCATCTAAGATCAACATGGTAGACTTAAAGTACTGCCCAGTGCGCATTAACTCCTCTCCTTCCTCAAATTCTTTGATGATGCCAAGACTGGCCAATACATCTATTAAATCCGACTCAAAGGATGGGAAAGTATCTAGAAGAATTTGCTTGATTTCTAAGTTCATTGGTTAAAGTTACTTCCAATGACCGTATCCGCGCTTTAGGTTATGCACCTCAGTAAAACCATTCTCTTGCATGATCTCCTGCGCTGTTTTGCTCCGTCCACCTGCTGCACAATAAACCAATACAGGTCTGTTCTTGTCTAGCGTTTCTATTTGCTCGTAAAAAGCGGGCTTAGATATATCCATCTGAACTGCTCCATCAATCATACCTCCGGCCACCTCAGCATTCTGCCTTACATCTATGATCTGTAGGTTTTGATACAATGCGATTAGCTCTTTGGCTTCATCATTAGAAAGGTCTTTGAATTTGCTATCTGCATTTCGGTTTTGAGCCGAACAGGATAATAGAACAATAGAGAATAGGAGGGATGTAAGTGCTTTCATGTTTGAGATTTAATATTTATAAAAATGTGAATTGTCTTTGATTAAGTTAAGAATTCGATGCCAAGAATGAAAACTCCCATTGCCAGCATGAACCAGCCAAAACCTTTCTTTAATGAGTTGGCGTCTACTTGATTTGACAGCCTTCCACCAATAAAGATTCCAATGATGGCAAGTGCTGTGAAAATTCCTAAAAAGGTCCAATCAACTGTGTAGTTGCTGATATCACCAGTGAATCCTATCAAGGACTTTGCGGCAATGATTATTAATGATGTGCCAACTGCCATGCGCATAGGTAATCTTGCCACAACCACCAAGGCCGGGATGATGAGGAAACCACCACCTGCACCGACTATACCGGTTAAAAGGCCGACTACTATACCTTCTAATAAGACAATAAGCCAAAACTTAATGCCTCGAAACTGCTTCGGTTTACTTTTTTGGGGTTTAATCATACTGTATGAAGCAGCTATCATCAACAGAGCAAACAATGCCATCAAAAGCCTCTCCTTGGGTAATGCAAATCCACCTGTTTCCATTATTACATCAGGAATACTTGGGATGACGAATTTGCGTGTAGCGTATACGGAGATAATACTAGGGATACCAAAAACGAGGGCGATTCTGAAATTTACCATGCCTTTTATTGCATAGCGAAAGCCGCCAACCAAGCTGGTAGTCCCAATTATGAATAAGGAATATCCAGTAGCCATTACCGGAGAAACGCCCATTAAATACACCAAAACAGGTACAGCTAATGTCGAACCACCGCCCCCAATCATACCCAAGGAAATACCTATGGCAATGGCTAAGATGAATCCGATGATTTCTAACATGCCGCAAAAATGGAATTTAACCTGAGTTACGGGTGTGCGAAATGTCACTTAGCGTGTATTCCTTTTCTAGCGCAAAAGCGTAATATTTGCTCTAACCACCTTGTGTTTGCCCATCAAAAATGGCGGAAGGGATGTTGTTTTGAAATTGGATACCCGCATTAAATCCGAAATACCAGTTGTCGGCAACGGTTTGTGATCGCCCGAATTGCGCAGCAAGCATTAGGAACACAATGGCGACGAGTTTCATTCGTGCTAAGATAATCCAACAAATTGTCTCTTTGGAATCTAAAGTTATCCAAAAATCCAATAGCGTACTTTTGCCCACCTCAAAATCAGACACATGTCACGTACTGCCTTAGCTTCTGTTTCTCCTGTTGATGGTCGATATGCTCGCCATACAGAGCAACTATCCGAATACTTTTCTGAGTATGCGTTATTTAAATACCGTGTTCGCATAGAAATCGAATACCTAATTACACTGTCTGATCAGGGTTTGCAAAACATAAAGCCGCTTTCAGAAGATGAGCAATACAAGCTGCGTGGTTTGTACATGGATTTTACTCTGCAAGATGCCGAGCAGATCAAGAAAATAGAACGCGTAACGAATCATGATGTAAAAGCGGTAGAGTATTTCGTAAAAGAGCAGTTGGAAGGACTTGGTAGAAAAGACTTGCTCGAGTTTGTTCATTTTGGCTTAACCAGCCAAGATATTAACAATACGGCCGTGCCATTGAGCATCAAAGAAGCGCAAATGCAAGTGATGCTCCCTCGTTTGCTATCTATTCTAGAGCTGCTGCGCGGACAAGCCAAAAGCTGGAAAGAGATACCTATGTTGGCTCGAACGCATGGTCAACCTGCATCACCTACCAACTTGGGTAAGGAGTTTCATGTCTTTGTTGAGCGTATCGATCAACAACTCATTCAATTTAATCACATTCCATTTGCGGCCAAGTTTGGTGGAGCTACGGGTAATTTTAATGCACACCATGTCGCGTATACCAATCACGATTGGATTGGATTCAGCAATCATTTTGTAAATAACATTTTAGGATTGCATCGTTCGCAAACTACGACCCAAATAGAACACTACGATCATTTGGCATCCATGATGGATTGCTGGAAACGATTGAATACCATTTTGATCGACCTAAATCGAGACATCTGGACCTACATCTCTATGGATTATTTCAAGCAAAAGATCAAAGAAGGTGAAGTCGGTTCCAGTGCAATGCCACATAAAGTGAATCCGATAGATTTTGAAAATGCTGAGGGGAATTTAGGTTTTGCCAATGCCATGTTCGAACACCTTTCTGCCAAACTTCCTGTGAGTAGATTGCAACGCGATTTGACAGACTCAACGGTACTTCGAAACATTGGGATGCCATTTGCACACACTCTCATTGCTCTTGCATCGATTGAAAAAGGTCTAGGAAAACTCATCCTGAATGAAGATAAACTCATGGCAGATTTGGATAACCACTGGGAAGTATGTGCCGAGGCTATTCAAACTGTTCTTAGAAGAGAGGGTTACGAAAAGCCATACGAGGCGCTCAAAGCCTTGACAAGAGGCAGCGCCAAAGTGACTCCAGAGTCTTTGGCCGTTTTTATTGACGGTCTAAAAGTGAGTGATTCCGTGAAGATTGAATTGAAGAACATTACACCACACAACTACACAGGAATTGACCTGGTCTAGGTTTGAAGAAAATCGTTGAAATACTTGGTTATCTGAGCAATTACAAGGCTCGGATTTCATTAAACCTGATCTACAACCTGCTGAATGCAGTGTTTTCTGTCATCTCGTTTTCAGCGATTATACCCTTCTTGAAAATTCTGTTTGACCGAGCTGAAAATGGCCCCGGTGATCAAAGCGCTGACTTAGGCGATGGTTTTTTGGATGCACTCAATCATTGGTTTGATGTATACATTACCGAAAACGGAACGCGTCATGCGCTTTTGGTCTTTTGTATCGTAGTCGTGATTTTATTCATGATCCGAAACTTGTTTCGCTATTTGGCAATGCACCAGATGGCGTTTCTTCGAAATGCGGTAGTTCGGGACGTTCGGCAGAATATTTACGCCAAGCTGCTTAGGCTTCCAATGGCGTTTTATACTGGCGAAAGAAAGGGACACATTTATTCACGCTTCACCAGTGATGTGAGCGAAATAGAATGGTCGGTGATGGGCGCTCTAGAGGCCTTATTCAAGCAGCCCATATTGATTGCCGCATATCTTTTTTCATTGTTGGCCATCAGTTGGCAGTTGACACTTTTTGTACTTGTGGTGTTACCGCTAGCAGGACTGATTATTGGTCGAATTGGAAAGTCACTTAAGAAGACTGCTAAAAAGGGGCAGAATGAATTGGGGCAAGTTGTTTCTGCAGTGGAAGAAACAGTAGGTGGAATCCGCATAGTTAAAGGTTTCACGGCTGAAGAGAGTTTCTTTGAGCGATTTGTGAAAATGAACAATTACCATTTTCGCCTAATGGTAAAGTTGTTTCGAAAGCAATATTTGGCCTCACCAATCAGTGAGACGCTCTCCATTTTCACTGTGGCGTTGATACTTTGGTTTGGAGGTAACCTCGTCTTAGAAGGGCGCATGCTGAACGGTGAAATGTTCATTCTATATATAGCCATTTTCTCCCAAATGATATCTCCATCTAGGTCACTCACCGAGGCGTTCACACGAGTGCAAAGAGGGGTTTCAGCCAGTGAAAGGATTGATGAAATTCTGCTGGCAGAGGAACAGGTGCTTCAGGTAGACAAACCCACGGAATTGGGCGAGTTTGAAGGGGAGATAGAGTTCAAAAATGTTGGCTTTAAATACGAGGATCAGTGGGTGCTGAAAAACATCAATTTGAAAATTGAGAAAGGACAGTCCTTGGCGTTAGTTGGACCTTCAGGCGGTGGTAAATCTACATTGGTTGACCTATTACCTAGGTTTTATGATATAATTGAAGGTGAACTACTAATCGATGGAAAACCCATTGACCAGATTAATGTAAAGGAATTGAGAAGCCAATTTGGAATTGTAAGTCAGCAGAGCGTGCTGTTTAATGATTCGGTGAGAAACAACTTGCTCATTGGCAATTCAGATGCGACAGATGAACAAATCATATTGGCTTTGCGTGCTGCGAATGCCCATGGTTTTGTAATGTCCTTGCCCCAAGGATTGGATACCACCATTGGTGAATCGGGAAACAAGCTCAGTGGAGGACAAAAACAACGCTTGAGTATAGCCAGAGCCATATTAAAAGATCCGCCCGTTTTGATTCTGGATGAAGCCACCTCGGCTTTAGATACAGAGAGCGAACGCCTGGTGCAAGAGGCATTGGCGAAGGTAATGGAAGGAAGGACTTCATTCCTGATTGCCCATAGATTGAGTACAATTAGCCATGTTGACAGAATAGCGGTAATTAATCAAGGTCAAATAGCTGAAATAGGCACCCATGAGCAGTTAATGAATCAAGGTGGTTTGTATAAAAAGTTGGTTGAAATGCAGGAAATTGATGGCTGATAAAAAAGTAACTATTAGTGGTTTCAGTATGTGTCGCAATGCAGATTCACTTTACTATCCAGTAAAGGAAAGCATCGAGTCCGTTTTGCCGATTGTTGACGAGTTTGTTGTCGCAATTGGTGAAGGTTATGTAGGCGATAAAACACGAGAACTGATTGCCTCTATAAATAGTCCAAAGATCAAAATCATTGATACAGTTTGGGATACAGATAAATTCAAGTATGGCAGTGTTCATGCCCAGCAAACGGATATAGCGATGAAGGCTTGTTCAGGAGATTGGTTGCTATATCTCCAAGCGGATGAAATTATTCACGAAAGAGATCATTCGGAAATTGTGGAGGCTTGCCGTAGTTGTTTAAATGAAAAGAAAGTGGATGGATTTCTTTTCAATTATCTACACTTCTGGGGAGATTTTGACCATCTACAGGATTCACATGTTTGGTACGATCGCGAAATACGGATTGTCCGCAATGATCCGAGTATTCATTCATGGAAAAGTGCTCAGTCTTTTCGTAGATATTCCAACTTTGATGAATCGAAATACTTGAATAAAAAAGGGACGCAGAAGCTAAATGTGAAGTGCTTAAAGGCTAATATCTATCACTATGGTTGGGTCCGTCCACCAGCACTGATGACGAAAAAAATAAATGCATTAGATAAAATTCATTCACATCAAAAAGAGAGACAATTAAAGCCTTTTAGCTACGGTGATTTGAGTAAGATTTCAAAGTTTACTGGAACTCATCCAATCGTCATGAACAAATGGATAGAGCAATCGAGTTGGGAAAATGACGGAAGTCCAAGTCCTGATTATCTGCGTCATAACGAGCTGAATGCTAAAGTATTGACTTGGATTGAGAAGAATTTCTTGGGTGGGAAAAGGATTTTTTCAAACCACAATTTCAACAAGCTCTAGGGAGTTTATCTAGGACAATTCCGGCAAGCGGATTTCCCTTTTTTCTTGTATTTCTTACAGCATTTCTTTTTGCATTCAATAGCATATTCCAATGGAAATAGTTTTTGAAGCATACAAGGTGGTAACTCTACCTTGCCCGAATAACGAAGTTCTGAATGAGTTTGCATTCCTTATTTAGAATAATTCTAAACAAAGGTAATCACCTCTTTCAAACTTGAACGATGATTTTTCTCAGGTTTTCAACGTTTAATTAACGATGAGGATTTTCAGTCTGATATTGTAGCCATTATACTCTTAGTCCAAACAAGAATTAGGGTTATCTGGATCAGGTATAGTCTCAGGTGTTGTTGTTGCATTCGCTGAAATACCTCCTGCAGCAAAATATCCAAATGCTGCTTTTCCAGTCGTCACGTTTGTTACATTCCCAATGATCGGAGCGGGGGGTGCGTCAAATGGGCCACCAACAAATGCCGTTTGGCTTTGCACGGTATTTAAGAAATTGTAATAACCCTCTGTTGTGTGCATTTGAAATACGACCAACGAGTCACCAAGTTCTAATTCATTGCCATATACATCAAAGTCTAGCAGACAAAAGCCATCAAAGTTCTCATCGTTGGTGAGTGAAATATTTCCAGGATTAGAAACATACTTATTGTTTACATAAAAAAACCAGCGGTAATGGTCTCCCAAGCCCGGTTTTTCGAAGGTATTCATGCTCATATAATAAGCACAAGAGTCTTGAATGAAATTCGAGCCATAGCTTGACGCTAAACTGAGCAGTGGCGGTACCGATTCATAAAGTTCTGGCTTAGTTTCATAGAAGTTACCCAAGGCATCTACAGTGATATGGTAGCTTGAACCTACTATCGGTAAGTAGGATATTCGATATGTCCCTGGTGTCAATGGGTCTTCCATTAAAGTTTCAACTGCATTTCCGTTCTCAAATAGTATAACACTAGCTCCGGTAACTTCGGGAGGGCTAGCATTCGCGAAATAGTCGCCAGTAGTAGATAGTACAACTTTGTTGAAAGGAAATATATCAGTCTCTGCTTCAATGGAATCGATATTGATAAATGCATCGACAAATTCAGTGGCAAATTTCAAGGTGTCCAAGGAAATGGTGGTTACACCAAAACAGTCTAAATCTGCCTCAGGAAAATAATAATCTCTCTGAGTGATATACCCTTCAATAACTAATTCGGGTTCTGTTGCTGGTAGGTCTAGGTCTATTTCTTCTTGGCATCCCGTCAATGCAATAAGACCTATAATGAAGAGCTGCGAAATCTTTCTCATGACCTTAAAATTTGAAGTTTATAGTGATATATGGTATTGGAATGGCGTAGATTGATAACCTAAATGCCTTTGTAATTTCTGGGTTGTCTTGATCCTGTTGGAAGTAAATCGAATAGGGGTTTTTACGTCCATATACATTGTAAACTCCCATAGCTAGATCGATAGTGTAATCCTTTTTTTCTGGATCAATTAAGTTGAATGTTGACGCTAAATCCAATCTGTGATATGCCGGTGTTCTGGCGCCATTTCTGTTTTGGTAAATGGGAGCAGTTACTTCTCCAAACTCAAATCTAGCTTGCGGATAAGTTATTGGTCGACCAGTCATATAGGCAAAGCTTGAACTGAAGTTGATCCTGTTAGTCACATCATAACTGGCCACAAGACTAATGTCATGCGTTTTGTCCCAGTTTGCTGGGTATGGATCTCCGTTGTTGATTTCATTTACAAAGCGTTCAACTCGCGAAAGTGTATAGCTCACAAATCCTGTGAATTTCCCTCTTTTCTTTTTGAATTGAAACTCCATTCCGTAGGCCTGTCCGTCACCTGAATAAAGTTCCGTTTCAAGTGTGTTGTTTAATAGAAGCTCAGCCTCATCTTTATAATCAACTAAATCGTGGAAGTATTTATAATATACTTCGACAGACGACTCGTAGCTGTTTGAGTAGAAATTCCTGAAATATCCAAGACCTACTTGGTCCACTTGGCCTGGTTTAATGTAGCGTCCAGCTGGCATGTAGATGTCTATAGGAGTTGCCGCCGTGGTGTTAGATATTAAGTGGATATATTGAATCATGTGGTTATAGCTAGCCTTAACAGATGAGACTTCGTCAATTTGAAAGTTAGCTGAGAATCTCGGTTCAAGTCCTTGGAATGGCTGAATGATTTCCCATTCGTCAAACTGTATCGTATCTGAAGGTGTGACATTTGCCGAAGGATTATCTGAGTCAATCGGTTCTCCATTAGGGTATTTATAGACTTGACCTGCGCCAAGTTGAGCGAAACCGCTATACCTTAATCCATAAGCAAGAGTCAGTCTTGTTCCAATTTTTTGTTCGTTACTCAGGTAAATTGCAGATTCTACAGCCGGAATAGGTCTGACCTGAAAGTCGAATGTTGTTCTCTCGTCTCCAGTTGTAATGAAACCATCAGCTGTGCCAGGTTTGAAATAATAGTAAGTGGTCTGAAGTCCAAATTCAACCTTATTATTAGGGTTGGCGAAATAGGTGAAATCGGCTTTACCAGAAATGTTTTCAATGGAGGCGCGCCAGTCAAATCCGAATGCATCTTGCTCAAAACCGAGGGCGTAGCTATATTTACTATATATCGCAGTGAAGTTCGAGAATAGTTTGTCAGAAAATAAGTGATTCCACCTCAATGTGGCTGTTCTATTACCCCACTGGGTACTAAACAAACCATTTAGATCAAAAAAATCGTCTCCCATATAACCTGCTAAAAACAGTCTGTTGTTTTGATTGATTGTCCAGTTTACTTTTCCATTTAAGTCATAGAAGTAGAGCTTGCTATCCTTGATAGTTTCATCATTTGCTAAAGGAAAGAAAAGATCGAAATAGCTTCTTCTACCGGATACGATAAAAGAGGCCTTATCCTTAACAATAGGCCCTTCTAGTGTCAATCGACTAAAGAGTAAACCCACACCGCCAGTGGCGGTGTACTTTTTTAAGTTACCCTCCTTTTGTCGAATGTCAAGCACTGATGAAAGTCGGCCTCCATATTTGGCAGGAATTCCGCCTTTGTAGAGCTTCGCATCTTTGATTGCATCAGCATTGAAAACTGAGAAAAATCCGAAGAGGTGACTTGAACTAAAAACAGGGCTTTCATCTAAAAGGATAAGGTTTTGGTCAATATTTCCACCACGAACGTTAAAACCTGTCGCTCCCTCACCCACAGTAGTTACTCCGGGCAGCAGTTGAATGGATCGAATGATGTCGGCTTCTCCTAATAATTGTGGAATCTTCTTGACCTGCGCGATGTCTAGTTTTTCAACACTCATCTCAACGCTTGTAATGTTTTCATCTTCGGCTTCACCGGTAATAACAACTTCTTCAAGCATGGTCTGCGAGAAACCAATTTCAGCATTCTTGGTAATGTTCTTTGTCAATTCGATGGTCTCGCTAACTGTTTCGAATCCAATAAAGCTGTAACCTATTGTATATGTCCCGGCAGGCACTGAAAGTGAATAGAAGCCATACTCATTGGTTACAGTTCCAGCATTTAACTCTCTAACTAAAACTGTGGCAGCTATCATTCCTTCGCCAGTTTCGAGGTCTTTCACATAGCCACTAAGCGTGACTTTGTCTTGTGCCATTGACGTTATTGTGATCAGCAGAGCGAAAGTGCTCAGAAGGAGGGTTTTCATTAAAGTCGATTTAAGGGCTTAAATGTATTCCGATTATGTGGTTGAATAGCGCCAATTGGATGAATGGAACAATAGAAAGGAGGAATGGTTGTGAATATTAGCCAAGCAGATTTAATTTAATGCTATGCATGCATAGCATTAAATTTATATATTCACTGACTCAATGAAACCTGAAGAAACCATAGACTTTCACATTCGCTGGGCTTGGCTCAAAATAGCCAAGATGTATAATCAAGAGGCATCAAATTATGGGCTCACCCAAAGTGCTGGATACATTCTTTTGAATATAGATCCTAAGAAAGGTACTCCGGCCACCCAATTAGGTCCAATGATGGGTATGGAACCGACTAGTTTGAGTAGAACGCTGAGGTCGATGGAAGATAAGGGTTGGATTGAGAAGAGTAACGATCCAAATGATAAGAGGGTGTCTAGAGTCTGTCTTACCAGTGAAGGGAGCAGGCTTAGAAGTGTGTCAAGAAAGACGGTCGTTGGATTTAACGAAAAGCTATTGAAGGAAATTGGAGAAAAACGATTCCAGCAGTTCAAAGAGGTAATTCAAATCATTGACCAACAAACAATGAATTAAGAGATATGAGTAAAAGGAGAATTAAGAAAGTGGCAGTTTTAGGTTCTGGAATAATGGGTTCCCGAATTGCCTGTCATTTTGCAAATATTGGGGTTCAAGTGCTGCTGTTAGATATAGTACCAAGAGAGCTCAATGATAAGGAGGTGTCAAAAAATCTTGATTTGACTCATCCGCTTGTTAGGAATAGAATTGTGAATGAGAGTCTGCAAACAGCGCTAAAAAGCAATCCATTACCTATTTACAAGAAGTCATTTTCAAAACTTATTGAGATAGGAAATTTTGAGGATGATTTGCAACGTATTGCCGATTGCGATTGGATTTTGGAGGTTATTATTGAGCGATTAGATATTAAGAAAAGCCTTTTCGAAAAAGTTGAAAAGTATCGCAAACAAGGCACTCTTATCACATCTAATACTTCTGGAATTCCAATTCACCTAATGAGCGAAGGTAGAAGTGAAGATTTTCAGAAAAACTTTTGTGGAACGCACTTTTTTAATCCACCACGATATCTTAAGCTTCTGGAAATTATACCCGGACCTAAGACAGATCAGGCTTTACTAAGCTTTTTCATGGATTATGGAAAGCGATACTTGGGAAAAACAACCGTTTGGTGTAAGGATACACCTGCCTTTATAGCAAATCGCGTTGGTGTGTTCAGCATCATGTGGATGTTTCATTACGTTAAAACAAATGGCTATACGGTTGATGAAATTGATAAGCTAACTGGGCCCGTAATTGGAAGGCCTAAATCGGCCACTTTCCGAACAACCGATGTTGTTGGACTAGATACATTGGTTCATGTTTCGAACGGTGTAAAAGACAACGTTCCAAATGACGAGATGTCCAACCTCTTTCTAATACCAGATTATATCAATAAGATGGTTGAAGGAAAAATGTTAGGCGACAAGACCAAGAAAGGGTTTTTCAAGAAAACAAAGAACGCGGAGGGTAAAAGAGAGATTCTGGTTTTGGACCTTGATACATTGGATTATGGTCCAAGAACTCGACCCAAATTTGCCTCATTAGAAGCCGCGAAGGGCATTGATGTGCTAGATGAAAGGGTTAAGTTTTTGTTCAATTTCAAGGACAGAGCTGGCGAATTCTATCGCGCTCACTTCGCATCCATATTTGCCTACAGCAGCAATCGAATTCCAGAAATTAGCGATGAGGTATATCGATTGGATGATGCTATGAAAGCAGGTTTTGGCTATGAGATGGGCCCCTTTGAAGTATGGGACGCCATCGGCTTAGAAGTTGGTCTAGAACAGATTAAATCCCATTCGCTAAAGGCGGCACCTTGGTTAAGTGAAATGATTCAAGCAGGTGCAAAAACATTTTACCGAATTCATGACGGAAAACGCCAGTATTGGAGTCAAGAATCTAAATCATATTTAGACATTCCAGGTCAAGAAGGTACAGTGAATTTGATGGTGGCTAAGCATCAAAATGTGCTTTGGAAGAACTCAGGGACTACTATTACCGACATTGGGGATGGAATAATCAATGTAGAGTTCCATACAAAAATGAACACCATTGGTGGCGATGTGCTCCAAGGATTGAATAAAGCCATCGATATGGCTGAGGCCGATTATGATGGAATGGTCGTTTATAACGAAGGCGGAAACTTTAGTGCTGGTGCCAATGTGGGTATGATCTTTATGATGGCCGCTGAGCAAGAGTATGACGAATTAGATTTTGCAATAAGGCAATTTCAAAACACCATGATGCGAATGCGGTATTCCAGCATTCCGGTGGTCAGCGCACCACACAATTTGGCTCTTGGTGGCGCTTGTGAATTGAGTATGCATGCTGATAAAGTTGTCGCAAATGCAGAACTATACATGGGTTTGGTTGAGTTTGGGGTTGGAGTGATTCCGGGCGGAGGTGGAACGAAGGAATTTGCACTTCGTCTTGCCGATGAGTTGAGAGATGGTGATATCAGATCTAATCAATTCAGACATCGATTAATGACAATTGCGCAAGCTAAAGTGGCAACATCTGCTCACGAAGCTTTTGACTTGGGTTATTTGCGCCAGGGAGTTGATGAGGTTGTCATTAGCAGAGAGCTTCAGCTTACTAGGGCTAAAAGAGCAGCCTTGGATTTAGCAGATAAGGGTTATACAATGCCAAAGAAACGTAACGATGTGAATGTGCTTGGAAACGAAGGTTTGGGTTTAGTATATGTTGGGGCTGAGACAATGGCCGCAGGAAACTACATGAGTGAACATGATCGCGTGATCAGTGAGAAACTTGGTTGGGTCATGTGTGGTGGAGATTTAAGCCATCCGCAAGAAGTTTCAGAGCAATACTTGCTCGATTTAGAGAGAAAGGCATTCATGGAATTGTGTGCCACGAGACCTACATTGGAGAGATTGCAAAGCATGGTGAAATATGGTAAAGTATTAAGAAATTAGAATTATGGACGCGTATATAATAGCAGGAAAGAGATCGGCAGTTGGCAAAGCGCCAAGAGGTAAGCTAAAGTTCATGCGACCAGATGACTTGGCAGCTTCTGTGATAAAAGGAATGCTTGCTGATTTTCCAGATTTGGATAGAACTAGAATTGATGATGTCATCGTAGGCAATGCCACCCCAGAGGCTGAACAAGGGCTGAATGTTGGGCGAATGATTTCGTTGATGAGTTTGGATACAGATAAAGTTCCTGGGATGACAGTAAACAGATATTGCTCATCTGGTTTAGAAACCATCGCCATTGCAGCATCAAAGATTCATTCTGGAATGGCAGATATGATCATTGCTGGTGGTGTAGAAACAATGAGTCCAATACCTTTTGGAGGCTGGAGAATTGTCCCGAATGCTCCTGTTGCCTTTGCCAATCACGATTATTATTGGGGCATGGGCTTAACAGCAGAGGCTGTAGCGAATGAGTTTAAGGTCAGTAGAGAAGATCAAGATGCATTCGCTTATCAATCTCACATGAAGGCGCTGAAGGCTATCAAAGAAGGTGCGTTCACAAATGAGATTGTACCAATCGACGTCGAAGAGATTTTTGTGAAAGATGATGAAAAGCAATCACGGAAATATGTCTTTGACACGGATGAGGGTCCAAGGCCAGATACCGCGAAGGATAAGCTTGCAAGATTACGTCCTGTCTTTGACGCGAAAGGTTCTGTTACTGCGGGTAACGCTTCTCAGACCAGCGATGGGGCCGCTTTCGTGATGGTGGTAAGTGAGAAAATGCTCAAGGAGTTAAATGTTGAGCCTATCGCTAGATTGGTGTCATATGCAGTTGCGGGTGTTCCACCAAGAATTATGGGAATCGGTCCGGTTGAGGCAATACCCATGGCATTAAAACGAGCAGGTCTAAAACAAAACGATATTAACCTGGTAGAATTAAACGAAGCCTTTGCGTCTCAGTCTCTAGCGGTAATGAGAGAGCTTGAGCTAAATCAAAAAATTGTAAATGTGAACGGTGGTGCAATATCCATCGGTCACCCTCTAGGTTGCACGGGGGCTAAATTGAGTGTGCAGTTGTTTAACGAATTAAAAAGAAGAAACCAGAAATATGGCATGGTGACCATGTGTGTTGGAACAGGCCAAGGAGCCGCGGGAATTTTTGAAATGATGTGATAAAAAAAGAGGACCCTAATTGAATCCTCTTTTCCAAAGTAGAAGTTTTTACTTCTTAGTGCAATCGTAACCGCTGCTTTCATAACTGTCAACAGCTGATTCAAAGTTTGCCTTGGTGAAATAACCTGAAGCACAAACGTCAGTGGTAAAAAAATCAGACTCACATTCTTAACAGACATCAATGACTGTTATTGATTCAGAAGTAACATCTGATTTTTTATCATTCTTTGAGGTAACTTCAAGTTCGACATTAAATGTTCCATCCACGTCCCGAGTAAATGTTGGGTTCTCAGCTCTTGAAGTTCCTTCAATAAAATCGGTTTGCATTATCCAATCATAGGATTCCGCATCTTCAGAGCAGTTAGTGAATGTAATAACTTCGAATAGCTCAGGATTCTCATTCGATGCCTTAAAGCATGCAGTAGGTTCCTTAGTACAAGATGTAAATGTCACTGCAATTGTCCCAGCGATTAATGGTAAAGTGATTTTCATAAATGTGTTTTAAATTTTAGCGAAAAAATATGAAAGCAATTAAAGGAGGAGAGTTCCTCATACGACAGACGAAACCAGAAGAGATATTTACTCCAGAAGACTGGGGTGAAGAGGAAAAGATGATCGCGCAAACATGTCGAGACTTCCTGAAGCAGGATGTTTTACCGTTAGTAGATAAGCTCGATTCAATGGAAGATCCATCCTTGATGCCGTCACTATTGAAAAAAGCGGGCGAATTGGGAATATTATCTATCTCGATACCTACGGAATATGGTGGGATGGGAATGGATTTCAAAACATCTATGTTAGCTGCTGAAGCAGTCGGTGGAGGCCATTCTTTTAGTGTGGCCATTAGTGCACATACTGGTATTGGCACCCTTCCAATATTGTATTATGGAACAGAGGAGCAGAAGCAAAAGTATATTCCAAAACTAGGCTCAGGTGACTGGTTGGGTTGCTATTGTTTGACGGAACCCAGCGCAGGGTCCGATGCAAATTCTGGTAAGACCAAGGCCGTAAGAGATGGAGCAGATTGGAAAATCAATGGTCAGAAAATGTGGATTACCAATGGTGGTTTTGCTGACGTGTTTACCGTTTTTGCGAAAATTGATGATGATAAAAACCTTAGCGCTTTTATTGTAGACAAAGGGGCAGATGGACTATCGCTGAACCCAGAAGAGAAGAAAATGGGAATCAAAGGTTCGTCAACAAGACAAGTCTTTTTCAATGATGTCAAAGTCCATGAAAATGCGCAGCTAAGTGAGCGTGAGAATGGCTTTAAGATTGCCTTAAATATTCTCAATGTAGGAAGGATAAAGCTTGCGGCAGCGACCCTGGGCGCGGCCAAGGAAGTGGTCACTGAAAGCGTAAAATATGCCAATGGGCGAAATCAGTTTGGTCGACCTATATCCAAATATGGAGCGATAAAGTATAAGCTCGGAGAAATGGCTATCAGGACCTATGCTCTCGAGAGTGCTGTTTATAGAATTAGCCAGAACATTCAAGATAGGATTCAAGGGTTAGAGAATGAGGGAATGGATAAAGGGAAGTCAACCCTAAAAGGTATTGAAGAGTATGCAGCCGAATGTGCGATGATGAAAGTGCTTGGATCAGAAGTCTTAGATTATGTAACGGATGAAGGTGTTCAGATTCATGGTGGAATGGGTTATTCTGCTGAGACCATCGTTGAGAAAGCCTATCGAGATAGCCGTATCAATCGGATTTTTGAGGGTACGAATGAGATAAATCGAATGCTTACCGTAGATATGATTTTAAAGAAGGCAATGAAAGGTGAATTAGACTTGATGGGTGCCGCTAAAGCGGTTCAAGACGAACTGCTGAGTATCCCAGATTTTGGAGGTGACAGTGATAGTCTGTTCGCGGAGGAATATAAATTAGTCGAATCCTTTAAGAAGGCCATTCTGATGGTTGCTGGTTCAGCGGCTCAAAAATTAATGATGGATTTGCCGAAGGAACAAGAAGTCTTAATGAATATAGCAGATATGGCTATTGACGCTTATACGTCTGAATCATTATTGTTGAGAGTTCATAAACGAATCAATACAACTGGAGATGAAGGACAAGATGAGTACAAGGCGATGGTACAAGTATATATTCATGACGCGGCTGATCGGATTAATAAGGCAGGAAAAGAGGCACTGCTATCTTTTGCGGATGGAGATGAACTAAGAATGATGTTAATGGGCATAAAGCGATTCACAAAGACAAGACCTCAGAACATAAAAGAACAACGTAGAAAAGTTGCTGAACACATCATTACGCTAAATAAATACTCCTTCTAGTGGCAGTGTGTAGCTGAATATTTCTTTATTCGAATTTGATTGACAATGTATGTGGGATGAAATTGCAATAGTGGATGATAATAAGTTTGATAGACTTATTTGCAGACGAATTGTTGAGAAGATGCGCGAAGCAGGGAAATCGGTCGAATTCGATTCGTCAAATCAACTGCTTTCGTATTTGTCTAGTCAAAAAGCTGAAAAAAAGGGACTACTGATCTTCCTGGATATTAATATGCCGGGTATAAATGGTTTAGATTTATTGAAAAAGCTAAATGAGGACGAGGAGTTTAAGGATTTGGCAGAACGATTGTCAATATTTATCATGACATCTTCTACCCTCACTCAAGAAATAGAATCTGCTCGCAGTTACTCACTCGCAGATGGTATAATTCCAAAACCAATGAGCATCAAAAAAGTGACGGATATTATGATGAACGCCTATTGATCAGTTTTTGGGATTCTTTAGAATTATCTTCTTACGGTAATCCATGAATCCCATTCTCCGGCTGCAATACATTCCATTCGAAGCTTGTCAGCCTCTGATCTCTTAGTGAATTTAGGGCCCATTAAGAATCTTGTTATACCGTCACTGTAGCTTTTAATCTCAACTTCACCAACGGACCTAAGGAAGTCATACTTGAATCTTCCCGGATTGCGATAAGCTCCAACCTGAACTCTAAAGTAACACCCAGATGCTATTTCCTCTTCTATCAGTTCCTCGCGATCAGGTTCTACATCACAAACACCAGGTAAAAGGTCTAATGGGTTAACCAAAGAGTCGATAGACCTCTGGAGATCGCCAGTTTTCGCATAACCATCTGTATGAAAGTCGAATCGATGTTCAATGCGTAATACGCCTTCTCTCATTGGTGGAACATCTACATATTCCACCTTTGGTTCAAAACCATCTGCCAATAGACTGATTTTGTATTTGTGGTCGGGAAGTAATGAGTAAACAAATTCACCTGAGGTACTGTCTGCGATCAGAGTTGCCAAAACATCTCCTGTTCGGTCATCCATGATTTTAGCTAGTGCTGAACTAGGAACGTCATCAATATAAACCGTTCCAACAAGCAATACCAGCGCATTCAATCTTTCAAAAGTTCCTGGTTGGATCCGATAAATATCATGCAAGTTTTCACCACTTGCTCGAGCTGAAGAAAAACATCCCCAATCCCCGTCCTTGGTTATGTAATAGAAACGGTCATCGTCCGTAGTGTTAATCGGATAGCCTAAATTAATTGGCTCTTGCCAATCTTTCTCAGTACTATCATACTTAATGTAAAACATGTCGTATCCACCCATTGAACCATGTGCTTCTGATGCAAAATAAAATGATGAGCCATTTGAATATAAAAAGGGAGAATCTTCGTTAAACTCGGAATTAATCTTTGTTCCCAGGTTTTGAACGTTGCCGAATGTGCTGTCCTCGCGCATAGTAGCAGTATATATATCGCGTCCGCCCTCTCCACCAGGCTTATCACTTGAGAAATAAAGTGTTTTCCCATTTGGCGCTAAAAATGCATGGCCCTCATAGTGCGGTGTGTTTACATCTCCCTTAAGTTTCTCTGGCTTTGACCAAGCAGTGTCACCCTCGTTATAGCTGATGTAGATATCTTCCTCAGCACGATCCCCACTTAGGTAAATGAACATGATTTCATTATCATATGAAACACTCATTGGAGCTTCATGCCTTTGCGCTGTATTAATATCGTCAGAAATACTTTCACCTTCTGCGAAATCAAATTTATCATTGCTGCCCTCTACATGTTCAGCCACAAATACATCCTCGTAATAAAGGCCGATGTCAGATCGCTTGGTTTGATCAGTCATTAATTCTCCCTTGCTATCTGGACCTCGGCTAGCATAGTATAAGTACTTCCCTTCTGGCCCTATAACTGGGCTATATTGAGAATTCTCTTTGTTTGATGGTGGAGTTAGAATTTCTAGTGTAAGAGCCATTTGACGCTCCATTAACTCAATGCCATTTTCACAGTTCTGAATTAGTCTTAGAGTTTCGATTCGCTCGGTGCCACTCGCCTTAGTTGTTTCTAGGTAGCTATTATATAAATCGATGGCCTCTTGAAATTTGTAGAGAAAGTGCTTGGACTTGGCCATATAAAAAACGACTCGAGGAAAACCCTTATTTCCCCTCATTTCTTTTAATATGTCATAGGCCTCTTCTCGGCCATTTGATCGAAATACACTACTGGCACCAGTTTTATATTTTAAGTAACTATCATTTGGGCGCATGTCCCATAGACTGTCATATATTTCATGAGCTCTTAAGTACTCTCCTTGTTCAAAGAGCATGTCAGCATCATAAAGTCTGGCCTTAGCAGGTCCAGATAATGCGTTTTGCGAAATGGAAGTGAGTGACATATAAATCACAAATCCAGTACAAACAATCGATCTTAGGTTCAGTAGCATGAAGCGGTATCAATGTGAGTGCTCAAATGTATCAATATCTTGCTGTTTGGAAAGCCTCGGATTGAAGGTTTACTAACTTTGAAATCTTAATGGATTCCGAAACTTTTCGACTAAGCAATGGACTGAGGATAGTATTTCGTCAGGACTTGAGTATACATACCATTCATTGTGGGTTTTTAATAAATGCAGGTTCTCGAGACGAAAGTCAATCTGAGCATGGTTTAGCGCATCTTATTGAGCATTGTTTATTCAAGGGAACCGCGAATAGAAAGCCTTTTCACATACTTTCCAGATTGGACTCAGTTGGAGGTGAAATTAACGCATACACTACCAAAGAAGAGACTTGTGTATACGCTTCTGCCATGAAGGAGCATTTTGACCGCGCGGCAGAATTACTTTTCGACATCGTATTTGCATCTCAATTTCCAGATAAGGAGGTGGCAAAGGAATTGAACGTTGTAAAAGATGAGATCAATAGCTATCGCGAGAATCCGGATGAAATGCTTTTGGATGAATTTGAAGAAAAGTTGTTTCCGGCCAATTCTCTGGGTAGAAATATTTTAGGGACTTCTGAGTCACTGGATCAGATGGACAGGACATCGATCTTGAATTTTGTAGACAGATTGTATTCCACTGACCAAATCGTGTTTTCTTGTGTAGGAAATATTTCAAGAAAAAGGTTCATGAACTTTTGCCAAAAATATCTAGAGTCTATTCCCTTGCGAAAAAGAATTAATGACAAGAGAGTTGCTCCCACACCTGAAGTTTTTCATCTGGATAAAAAGGAAAGTGTTCATCAATCGCATACTATAGTCGGGGGTCCAGCAATGGGGATGACTGACGATAGGGTTAACGCGATGATGTTGTTGAATAATGTCTTAGGAGGACCAGCATTAAACAGTATCCTTAATTTAAATATCAGAGAGAAGCTAGGATATTGCTACTATATCGAGAGTAATTATAACCCATATTCAGACCTTGGATTATTCGAGATATATTTTGGGACAGACCCGAAATATCATAAGCGAATCTTAAAGCTGGTAAGGAAAGAATTGAACAAACTGAAAGAGCGACCTCTAAGTTCACGTGCATTATCATTAGCTAAAAAACAATTGGTTGGTCAAATAGCACTGGCTCGCGAGCATAGGTCGAGTCTTATGATTGCGATGGCAAAATCACTTTTGTTCTATAATGAAGTCGAGTCATTCCAAGAAATACATGACAAAATTCAAGCTATTAGCGAACGTGATTTGTTGAACGTTTCACAAGAGGTGTTTGATGAAGAAAATTTGAGTTCACTCGCTTATCATCCTAAAGGTTAACCACTGATTTAATTAGATAGTTCATGAACTTTTTACCAGAAAATATTGACCGCTACTGTATTGATCATAGTCAGGATGAACCTGCTCCTTTAGGCGAATTAAACCGGTTTACGCATAACAATGTTTTACAGCCAAGAATGCTTGCGGGTCATTTGCAAGGTCGAGTTTTATCCATGCTTAGTAATATGATAAGACCGAAGGTTGTTGTTGAAATTGGAGCTTACACTGGGTACTCAGCCCTTTGCTGGGCGGAAGGATTGAGTGAAGGTGGAATCGTTCATACAATTGAGGTCAATGACGAACTTGAATCTAAGATCAATTTGTTTTTGAATAAATCAGATTATAAGGACTCAATAAAGCTTCACATTGGTCGCGCATTAGATGTACTTGTGCAAATCTCGGCACCTTATGACGTTGTATATATCGATGCTGACAAGGAAAACTATTCGGCCTACTACGATTGCGTTTTTGATAAGGTCAGAAGTGGAGGTTATATTATAGCAGATAATGTTCTTTGGAGTGGTAAAATCACTGAAAATCCAAGTGAAATGGATATTGAAACCAAATGTCTATATGATTACTCGTTGAAAATTAAGGCAGATGAACGAGTTGAAAATGTCCTTTTTCCAATTAGAGACGGATTAATGATTGCTAGAAAAAAATGAAACAACTCGATTTTAGAAGTGATACCGTGACCCGTCCAAGCAAGGGAATGCTCGATGCTATGTTCTCTGCAGAATTGGGCGATGATGTATTTGGAGATGACCCTTCAGTTAATGAATTAGAGTCGTTTGCAGCAAGGATGTTTGGTAAGGACAGTGCAATATTTTGTTCTTCAGGAACCATGACAAATCAAATCGCAATTAAGGCGCATACAAAACCAGGGGATGAGGTCATTTGCGATAAGCTATCTCACATATATCACTACGAAGGAGGAGGAATCGCGTTTAATTCTGGATGTTCTGTTCGCCTGTTAGATGGCGACCATGGCCGGTTCGAGCCGGAAGACGTGCAGCGAAACATAAACCCGGACGACATACATCATCCAGTAACCTCACTAGTGAGTATTGAAAATACTTGCAATAAAGGAGGAGGCTCAATTTGGGATGTAGATAAGATTGATGCAGTCAGAAAAGTGTGTGAAAAAAACGGCCTTCCCTTGCACCTTGACGGAGCAAGGTTATTCAACGCGTTAGTCGAAACAGGTCAACAAACTATTGAAGTAGGAAGGCAATTTGACACCATTTCAATTTGTTTGAGCAAGGGTCTTGGTTGTCCAGTGGGGTCACTGCTGATTGGTAATGGAGAGTTCATTAAAAAGTCAAGGAGAATCCGCAAGGTTTTTGGCGGTGGAATGCGGCAAGCTGGATTATTAGCTGCTGCTGGTACGTATGCATTAACTAATAATATAGAACGGTTAAAAGTGGATAACGGTAATGCACGGACTCTTGCAAATGTATTGTCTAAGCAAGAATGGATCGAAAGTGTGGTTGATGTGAATACCAATATTGTGGTAGGTGATTTGGCAAACAGCAATGATCAAGCGCGTATAATTTCGGATCTCAAGGAATTAGGAGTTTTGTGTGTTGGTTTTGGCGAGGGTAGAATTAGATTAGTGACGCATCTCGATATATCAAGTGATGACATTGATAGATGCGCGGATATTTTTAAAAAGATTTTGATATGAATGGTTTTAGGAAAATGGCAATAGTTTTTGCCTTTTGTGCTTTTCAGGTAGCCTTCACATCGTGTGAAGAGCCTGGATTAGGCGATTTAGGTGAAGTGACATTATCAGAAGAAACAGTTGTTGAAGGGCTAAGACAAGCATTGAAAGTGGGCACGGATACTGCAGTTACAGGCCTAAACATTACGGATGGTTTTTACAAGGACGAGGCTGTGAAAATTTTCCTACCAGAAGAGGCGCAAGTTGTTTATGGATATTTAAGCTATCTACCAACGGACTTAGTTGAACAAAATATTTTGGCTATAAATAGAGCTGCGGAGGATGCTGCAAAAGAGGCAACGCCAATATTTGTCGCGGCCATAACCGATTTAACCATTCAAGACGGTTTTGATATTTTGAATGGAGACGATACCGCAGCAACCTCTTATCTAAAATGGAATACATACCAAGAGCTCTACGATGCTTTTAAACCAAAAATTGATTTATCACTCAATAAGGATTTAGTCTTAGGCATTTCTGCAGAGGACATTTATTCTAGGTTGATCAACACTTATAACACGGCAAGTTTGAATGGGTTTTTATTTGATAAAATCACGTCAAATTCATTGAGTGAACACACCACAAATCGAGCTTTAACAGGCCTTTTTAGGAAGGTGGCTGAAGAGGAAACTCTTATTCGAGAAGACCCTGCACACAGGGTAACCGAGATTTTGGAGAGAGTATTTGCCGAGCAGGATTAGAACTATTCACTCTCTGAAGGCAATTTAATCACGGAGTGGTTTGATAAATCAGGAAAGGCAATGTTTGTGTGGATGGAGATCGTAGGTACTATTTGTGTGATGTCCACCGGGTCGATATTAATACCATGACCGATATTCCATCCGAAAAAAATCAGTGGCACATGAGTGTCGTAGGAATAAGAAGAGCCATGCGTGGTTCCCTTATTTCCATAGCTCATCCATCCGGGTAGTAATTGCAATAAGAGATCTCCAGAGCGAAGCGGGTTCCAGCCATTCGCAGCCAACTTTGAAAAATTATCTGGAGGTAGGGCATGCTGAACTTGTTTTATATCGAGCATGTTTGCAACTCCATCAAAACCGAGGCTAAAATCTCTAATCTCCTGGCTTATTTCTTTCGGATCTATATTGTTCTCTTCAATTAGATCCCAATTTAAAAACAGCTGCTGATTAGAGTGATTCGCTAAAAGTCCCTCCACCTTAAATTTTGCCAAAAGCATCGCGCTTAGGCCAATATTGTATTCTTGTAAATTGAAGTAATCTACCTTAAATCCATTATCCTGAGCATATTGTGGAACTGGCGCGGCAGCATGGTCTGCAGTGAGAAATAGAACATAATTTCCCTCACCAACTCTTATATCGAGTGCTTCGATAAGTTGCGCTATTTCTAAGTCTAGTTTCAAATAGGTATCCTCAATTTCAACGGATTGAGGACCGAACATATGTCCGATCATATCAGGTGATGAAAAGGAAATAGTCAGTAAATCCATTGACTCATCTTGACCCAATTCTTCGTTTATTAATACTTCTTCCGCAAAAAGTCTCAAATATGTATTTCCATGAGGTGTGCAGGCGAATGAATAATAAGAGTTTTCTGAAATTGCGCGTTTTACATCGTAGGGAAAAACAGGCGGCAATCCTGCGATAAACGATTTCTCATAGATCGTATTGTCAAGTGTGCTTTCCGTGTATAATTCTTTTGCAAGAGTCAATTCCCAACCTTTTTCGGCTAATTTATCTGCACGCCTCATGTTGTTGAATTTTTTAACCCAACTTGGTAATTCTTCAAGATAATGGTCACTGGTTATCATCTTTCCAGATTCGTAATCCATCCAATAAGCAGCATTTGCTGAATGACCTGCCGGTAAAATTGCACCACGGTCTTTAATTGAGATACCGATTGATTTTCCTTTAAAAAGGCTTGACATTCTTACGGCATCTCCCAATGACGGAGCTAACATACGATGAGGAGACATTTTGCCAGACTCATTGTCAGTACCAACGCTATTTGCCGAGGAGTCTCCGACACAATAGGCTTTAACCTTGTTTACTTTGTCATACCATGTATTGGCAATTATACCATGTTCCATTGGTGTTGTTCCGGTGAAAATAGATGCGTGACCAGGTCCAGTATACGTTGGTATGTAGTTGAAATGGGCGTTTTTACAGAAAAACCCGTCTCGTAAGAGCTTCTTAAATCCGTCATCTTCATATTTATCCCAGTAGCGATAGATATAGTCCGTGCGCATTTGATCGACCACAATTCCAACGATAAGTTTGGGTTGATCTTGAGCAATCGTGTTGTATCCGCAGAAGATTAATACGAGTGCAATAAGGCTTCTCATTTTAAGTGTTTTGATAATAAATAGATAAGTGCTAAACATGATATCAAGCTCACTAGAATATTTACAACGGCCCAAGTTAATTGACCGTTCTTAATCAATTGAAATGTTTCAAGGCTAAAAGTTGAAAATGTGCTAAACCCTCCGCAGAAGCCAATCGCCAAAAAATAATAGCTCCAATGAGAAGTAGGTAAAATGTATTTATAAAGTACCAAAGCTAGAACTGCTGTGCTTAAAATATTTGCTAATAAAGTTGCCATGGGCAGTTGAGTGATTTCAAGCCCAGCAAACCATTTGCTAATACCGAATCTGGCTAAACTACCGAGTCCACCTCCAATAAAAACTGCTATCCAGTTCATTGTGAGAAATACTTTTGTTGTTTCAACCATTTAAAAAGTTGAAATAGTATTAGGCCTATGACAAAGCCTAAAATCATTCCAGCCATAACGTCCCCTAAAAAGTGCTTGCCTAGGTATACTCTAGAGTAACTATTTATTACTGCATAAATTACAAATAAGGATGATAGCCATTTTATTCGGGTAAAGTAGATTGCCAGTGTAGTCAAGCACATAGTATTAGCTGCGTGGGAGGATACAAAACTAAATTGACCACCGCATCCTTCTGGTATATGCAGTAGTGAGTTAATAGATTCGTCATGACAAGGGCGAAGGCGTTCAAATCCATGTTTCATTACTACGGAAATTTGATCTGCAAGGGTTATCCCAAGCACTATGAAAACCAGTGACAACAGGAAAGTACGAGTATTGAGCTTTCGATAAAGAACTAAACCAAGCAGGAGGTAAAGTGGTATCCAGGTTAGTTTCTCACTTACCAGTATCATGAATGTGTCCGCGACAGGACTATTTAAACCATTGATTGCCTGAGAAAACGCGATGTCAAACTGTTTCAAGGTTTCCACATTCAGTAATTTATGCCAATACTGATTCAGCCTCCTTTACCGCAGCTTCAATTAATCCTTTGAATAATGGATGAGGGTTCGCCACGGTACTCTTATATTCAGGATGAAACTGAACTCCAATGAAAAATGGATGGTCTGGAAGCTCAATGATTTCAACTAATCCACTCTCCGGGTTCATTCCTGAAAATACTAACCCAGCATTTTCCATGTCAGATTTGTATTCATTGTTGAATTCAAATCTATGGCGATGTCTTTCACTTATTTCCGTCCTGCCATAAACCTTATGAGCCAAAGATCTAGGCTGGGTCATACATGTATATGCTCCAAGTCTCATTGTGCCTCCCATATCAATTACCGACTTCTGTTCTTCCATCAGGTCTATAACAGCATGACCCGTTTTGGAATCCATTTCGTATGAGTTTGCATCCTTCAGGTTCAGCACGTTTCTTGCAAATTCAATCACCGCACATTGCATTCCCAAACAAATTCCTAGAAATGGGACTTTGTTTTCCCTAGCATATTTAATAGCAATAATCTTTCCAGCAAGACCGCGTCTTCCAAAACCTGGAGCAACAATAATTGCCTGCACTGAGCCAAGTTGTTTTTCTACGTTTTCTTCGTTTATTTCTTCCGAGTGGAATGAAACTATGTCTATGGCACATTCGTTTGGCACGCCAGCATGCACTAACGCTTCTAGTATTGACTTATAAGCATCCTGTAACTCCACATACTTACCAACCAATCCAATTTTAATGGTGCGCTTTGGGTTCTTGAGCTTTGTAATGAAGTCTTTCCAGTTGCTAAGAGTTGGCTCATCACGCAATTGAAGTTTTAATCGATCAAGAACCACTTGATCCAATTTCTCTTCTTGCATTAGAAGAGGAACGTCATATATGGTTTCGGCATCTCTAGATTCAATCACAGCATTCTCGCTCAGATTACAGAACAGGGCAATTTTCTTTTTCTGCTCAATGCTCAGTTCATGTTCTGTTCTACACACCAAAATATCAGGTTGGATTCCTTGAGACTGAAGTGTTTTTACCGAGTGTTGAGTTGGTTTTGTTTTTAGCTCTCCCGCGGCACTTAAATAGGGAATGAGAGTCAAATGAATAACCATGACATTGTCAAAACCATGTTCATATCGGAATTGTCTTACGGCCTCAATATAAGGCAATGATTCGATGTCACCAACGGTTCCGCCAATCTCTGTAATCACAATTTCAAAGGTTCCTGTATTACCTAATTTGGTTACGCAGTTTTTAATTTCATCGGTAATGTGTGGAATGATTTGAACTGTTTTACCCAAATAGTCTCCTTTTCGCTCCTTATTGATTACGGTTTGGTAGATTCTACCTGTGGTTACATTATTTGCCTGTGATGTGGGGACATTCAAGAATCGTTCATAATGACCAAGATCTAAATCAGTTTCGGCTCCATCATCCGTTACAAAGCATTCTCCGTGCTCATAAGGATTTAAGGTGCCGGGATCAACGTTGATATATGGATCTAGTTTTTGGATTGTAACAGAGTAACCTCTGCTTTGAAGTAGCTTGGCAAGAGAGGCAGAAATTATGCCTTTTCCAAGGGATGAGGTAACCCCACCGGTAACGAAAATATACTTTGTTGACACCCGTATTGAATTCTTTAAATACGGGAATCAAAAGTATAAACTCAAGCGCCTTAAGGGCCTGTATTTCAAGAAAAGATTTTTAAATCTGGAATTAATCTTGCCGATACTTAGAAACTAAGGCTCATTCCGGCTGAAGGCATCAGTGGAAGTTGGTTAACTCGTTCAAAGTTCACTCTGTCGAAGTAAAAAATATTTGGCCTATTGTATGCGTTTGTGATTCCAATGTTCGTTTCAAGAATAGAGTTTACGGATAGCACAAACTCTCTTTTTAAAGTGATATCAAGTCTATGATAATAAGGTAATCTTCCTCCATTTAAATCATCGTAGATAATTCCAATGTCGCCATTTGTATTTTGAATGTCTGTTCCTGTACCATCAGCAAAATCGTACTGCTCGTAAAACCCAAGAGTTTGCGTGAATGGAAATCCTGATCCCATGTTCCAACGAGCATTAAATTCCCAAAGTCTGGTTTTTCCGAATTCATATGAACCAACAAAGTTTACATTATGACGTCTGTCAAAAACGGGCGCATAGGCCTGAATACCATCCCATCTATTCACTTTGCCAATTGAATAAACAGCATAAAGATTGAGATTCTTTTTATCATACTTAAGCACAAAATCGATACCATAGGCCTCGCCTGTCTCGATAATAAAGTTTTTTTTCAATTCATCGGCTCTTTCCGCATTGGCATAAGTATCATCGAATATTTTGTTGCGATTCACATTAGTTACCTGGGTGAACATTTTATAGTAGCCTTCAACATTCATGTTAATGTAGCGTGTAATGTCAATTTCTGCACCGAGTATAAAGTGATTAGCCTTTTGCAAAGCATGAGTGATATCTCGAGTTCCGCCATCTTCAAGTATTAGTTCGTCCTGCAAATTATCTGGACCAGCCAAGTAACCATTGAACAGGTTTACAACATCTCGATCACTATTTGCTGCAATTAAGTTTTGACTATAAACACCGGCAGCTCCTTTTAGTCGGATGTTGTCAGTAACGTTATACTTTGCTCCTATTCTTGGCTCAGGAGATAGCGTGCTTAAGGAGGCATAATAGTGCAATCTAAGACTCGGATCCAGTATTAACTTTCCAAGTTTCTTTTTATACCGGATGTAAAATGCGAGTTCAGTAGTGCTCTGCTGTTGTTCAATAACTCGATTTACTTCGTTAGTGAATTTATAATCAGTCGAAAATCCAATTACCTCTAACCCATATTTAACGTCATCTTCTCCTATAAAGTAGGTAAAGTTTAATCCACCATTAAATCCATTAATGGAGCTGCGTCTATCAGCGTTTACGCCATCTTCTATTAGGTTGATGTTGTAGGCAGAATAAGCGAAATTTCCATCGATTAGCACTGGACTTCCGCCAGGAATCAAAAGGAAGTTTCCGCCAACTCCAGCATTGTTCCAGTTGAGGTCGGATATTGCCTTGTATTTGACTCTGTCATCATAGTATAAACCGAAAATATTTGCCTTACTTCCATTTTCACCATTGAAAGTTACTTTTCCATAAAGGTCAGTATACTGAAAGGGTAGGCCTTCTTCGTCAATATATCTATAAACGACCTTCGAGCTTTGATTGAGATAGCTATGCTTCGCTGAAGCGATATATGATATGCTGCTTCCACCTATTTTATCTGGTCTCACGAGCGGACCCTCTACGTTTAGCTTTGCACCAAATGTGCTAACCGAAACATTTCCATGGAACTCATTGTAATTTCCGTCAATGGTAGTAATGTCCATTATTGAAGAAATTCGCCCACCGTAGTTTGCGCCAAAACCGCCAGTATACACATCCGCATTTCGGATTATGTCGGTATCAAAAACTGAGAAAAGACCAATTGAGTGGAAAGGATTATAAACAATCATGCCATCCAACAAAACTTTATTTTGGACAGGTGAGCCACCACGAATATATAGCTGTCCACCTTGGTCACCAGTAAAAATGACACCAGGTAAAACCTGCATATACTGCGCAATATCTGCTTCTCCGCCTATACTTGGAAGCTTTTCGATTTCCTTTGGGGTGATTTTCTGAACCGACATTTTCACTTCAGTCTGAGCTTCAACTTTATCAGCAGAAATCTCTACGACTCCCAATTCTTCAACTTTCGATTCAATAAATAGCTTCTGATTCAAAATGGAGCCTTTTCCAACGCTTATTTCCTCTGCAGCATCGCTAAACCCAAGAGCAGAAACAGATATAGTATAATCGTCTGGAGGAATTTTGGATATTGAATAATAACCATTCACATCCGTTGACGCGCCAAGTTGCGTACCCTTAAGGAATACGTTGGTAAAGATTATTGGCTCCCCTGTGTTTTTGTCATAAACAAAACCCCTCACAGTTCCTGTTTGAGACAGACCGATAAAGGAAATAGAAAGAAATAATGAGAGTAAAATCCAGCGCATAGAACGTGCTTCTTAATAAGTCGCCAAAAATAGCATTACAGTCAAGGCAAGAAACAATAGTTGGTTAACTGTAAATTTCAATTATTGGACGGTAGAAATGGGCGGTTAGCGGTAAATTAAAAACGCCCTGCTTTCCCAAATGCTTCTTGATAGTATTTGGAGTTTAAATCACTAATTATTACTCCGTTGGAAGAGCTGGCATGTGCGAATCTTCCGTTTTTGAGATATACGCCAACATGAGAGTGTTTTTTACCTTGTATGTCGAATATCACGATATCACCTTCCTCAATTCTTGATTTAGACACTGAACGAACTTCTTTTGCAATCTGAGAAGTTGTCCTTGGTACTTTTTTTCCATAAACGTCCATAAAAAGTGAATTGATAAATCCTGAACAATCGACACCAGTTTTTGATTGTCCACCGTATTTATATGGCGTACCATACCAATCGTCAATAAACTGATATAGCGTTATGTTTTTCACCTCTGAAGGATCAATTCCAAGAATACTTGCATATTTCTCTTGCACACTTGTTTTACTAAGAGAATTGGAACTTTGAGATTCACTTCGGTTTTGTGAAACTCGCATCGAATTCTTGCAGGAGAATAGCAGAGAAGAACAAAAAACCAGACCAATAATTAACCGAATGGACATAAATCGAATCTAAATAGAAAGAATATTGCGTTTTCTGCAGAATATTGAAACTTATGGAAGTTCCAGTATTCATAAGTCCTATTGACTTAATATCAGTCTTTCGGTTTGAATATAATCTCCACTCTCTAGCAGCATGAAGTAAATACCGCTTTGCAATGAATCTAGATTGATCGAGAAATCTTTATTAGTCGAACCCTTTAACCATAGTTTCCCATCTAAGCCATAAATACTATAGTCTATGGATTCGAATACTTCTCGCAGACGGATAATTCCGTTTGTTGGATTTGGGAAAATAGTGATGCCGTTTTTATTTGCGGGCTTTATACCAGTCGGTGTATTCAATTCCGCCAATTGACCTCCAAGCTGGGTTGCAACATAGACTCCAAGTCTGTTAGTTGAATCACTAGAGTTAGTATCCGAAAATCCAGACAATATCCAGGTTTGTGCGCTGCCTCCGATCTGAGAAAAAGGAACGCTGTAACTTAATAAAACTTGATCTGAAAGCTCATTTTTAATTTCAATTTGATAATTAGCTGCTGGTATGCTTTGGTATTCTTCAAAATTGCCGAAGGTGCTTTGACTAAAAAGAGACCGGCCTAATTGACTTGTTTCATTTACAGATATTTCGTCCAAATCGGTAGCTCCATGTAACCATGAAATATCACAATTGTAGCCGGTGCTGGCAATCTTGTTTGACTCGAACTCGGTAAAAGTAAGCGGCCTGTATGGGCTGATATTTGAATCTTGAAGTCCGTTTAATATAAAAGTATATTCTTTTCCATATTCAAGTTGGGATTCAATCCTTACAATACTGTCGTTTGAATTTGAAGACGAACTGTTTGCAGCTGATAATTCCATTGCTCGACCTGAGGCAACATTTATATATCCAGTGGAACTTCTGAACTTGAGATTATCTGCAGATAGGTTCCCATTGATGTAAAAGTCTAATGAGCCTAAAGACTTTTCGGGAACGTTATTTATTATTTGAATCTGAGTCAAGGCATTATCCAAGGGGATAAATAGCCCTCCATAATTTCTGACAATATGAAATCCCAAGGCTGGTCCATTATAATTTACCGATCTATTGTCAAAACCGGTTATTGCCACTGTAAAGGCACTATCCATTAATTGCTGATCGCCCAGAAAGAATTTGAGCTCACGAATCACATCAGTATTGCCGCCTTTTTGGATACGAAAAACGTAGTTAAATGCTTCAATTTCATTGTAATGTGAAAGTTGGCTAAATTTTAGGTCAGCAACAAGCTGAGTGATGCTTGCAGTTATATCCGAGATATCAATGGAATCTAAATCTGAAGCTCCATTATAAAAAGCAAATGCAGAATGTTCTATTAAACTAGGGGTTGATTCTGCTTCGTTGAGAGAAAGTTGGAGATCGTAAAACGGAGTATAACCCTGGGTGATGTTTCCAGCTAAAAAGACTTGGTAACGAGATGAATTCGTGAGAATAATGGAATCTTTAAACAAGGAGTTACTAGTGTCATTCGAATTGGAAGCACAGATACTTATTTCCATACTGAGGCCAGTGTCCATAAGTATTGGACTCGATGAAGTTCTAAAATTGAAGTCATCGAAAACCTTGGTCGTATCTACCCAAATATCAACGGTATTCAACGCTGAGTCAGCTGAGCAATGAACGAACTGCAGAGTGGCCTGTTGCGGGGTAGCAATAAAAGTACTTGCGAATAGGACGACAATTAAAGATGCTATAATTTTCATTGATACTTTATGACGTGAATATAATGATGTGCGGCATTTATTGATGCGTTCCAAGGCTTGATTTTCATTGCTGTTTAAAGTGATTATGAATTCGTTACTTTGATAGATAATGCCTCCTCATGAAAACTAATAGAATACTGCCCCTGCTTTTGTTATTCATGATTTTAAGCAGTGTTTTAAAATCTCAGGATCAACCGAAAATAGATAGTCTTTTTCAAGTGTTACGTACCTCAAAGCAGGATACGAATAAGGTCCTTTTGCTTTATGAGTTGAGTCGAGAATTTTTCAATAATGACATCATAGGGTCCGAGAAATATGCGAATAGGGCTCTGTTTCTCTCCGAAAAACTAGGATATAAAAGAGGCACCGCTTTGTCATACAGTAACTTAGGTATAATAAATTACTACAAGGCCATATATGGTATCGCCTTGTCTTATCATGAACGGTCACTTGAGTTAATGAGCGAGATTGGAGATAGAAAGGGAATGGCAGGTTCACATAATAACAAGGGCGCAGTTTATACTCAGCAGGCAAATTACTCCCTGGCCATTGAGGAGTATTTTAGCTCTTTGCGAATAATGGAGGAAATCGGTAATCAAGTAGGAATGGGGAAATCCTATAACAACATTGGTTTATTATATTATTTACAAGGGAATTATCCAGAAGCCAAGAATTATTACAAAAAGGCTCTGGAAATATTCAGAGATCGAGGTGATAAGGCTCGGGTATCTGATATTTTGAATAACATGGGTTTGATCGCTTATCAAGAAGGAGATTATGACGGTTCTCTTAATTACCACAAGAGCTCTCTGGAGACACGAAAGGCCTTAGGTAACACACGTGGACAAGCTACCTCATTTACCAATATTGGGGATGTTTATGCTGCTACAGATGCATTTGATAAGGCTCTGGAATATCAAAAGAAAGCACTTGAAATACAGGAAGAATTGGGAGACAAAAAGGGGATGCTCAGTTCAATGAAAGGAATCGGAACTGTTTATTCTATGACTGGTAAGAAGGACGAGGCGCTGAGGTATATGAATGAAGTACTTGATTTGTCCTCTGAGATTGGTGCTAATCGTGAATTACGCGATGCCTATAATGAGATCAGTATTATACATACTGACATGGGGAATTTTGAAGAAGCGCTTAAGTATAAGGCTCGGTATTCTGAAATAAAGGATACTCTGTTTAGCGAACAAACAACAGAAATTGCATCAAATATTGAGGCAAAATTTGAGAATGAAAAAAAGGCGAAAGAAATTGAAATCCTAAAAAAGGAAAATGAAATTCAGGATTTAGAATTAGCAAGAAATAGACTTATGATTATTGCGTCAATAGGTGGACTCGTCCTAGCAATAATTTTCATTTTCATATTCGCGCGAATAAACAGAGAGAAGAGAAAGGCAATGGATTTACTGCAAGAGCAGAATGAAAACATTAAAAAACAAAAAGAAGAGAAGGAAGTACTGCTAAAAGAAATTCACCACAGAGTAAAAAATAACCTTCAAGTAATAAATAGCCTAATTCGCTTGCAATGTGCATACACTGAAGATCAAGAGGCTCTAGATTTATTTGACGAGTGTCAAGACAGAATAATATCAATGGCACTCATTCATGAGAAAATGTATGAAGCCCATGACCTCAGCAACATAAATATAAAGGAGTATGTGACTCAGCTTTCGGGAAATTTATTGAGAAGTTATCGATTAAATCAAAGGATCAATCTTGACGTAGAAATATCAATAAACCAATTGAGTTTGGATACATTAGTGCCTCTTGGTCTTTTATTGAATGAGTTTATTTCTAATTCTTTAAAACACGCATTTGAGGGAAGAGAAGAAGGCACAATAACGACCAAGCTAAGCAAGCGGGAGGATCAAATGTTTGAGCTCATTGTTGGAGATAATGGAATAGGTTTACCTAGAGATTTTTCATTTAAAAGCGCCAATACCTTGGGAATGGAATTAATAGAAACATTGACCGAGCAATTGGACGGCACCATTTCAAGAATGCCAGAGGAGGGTAGTTACTTTAAGATTGTCTTCAAAGGTTTGGAACAACAGCGTGCGGATATTAGAAATGCTATGAATTCTGAAAGCTCCGCTGCCGCTTAAAGTGACATTAATCCGTCAATGCTGGCTGAACGCTCATACCGCTGTATGACTTCTTCAGGGCTCATCATCATTTCCTTGGCCGACACACTAATAAATTTCCCGGTTCGACTTTGATTAAGAGAGACTTGTGCTTCGGGACCGAATAACGCTTCGACTCGGGCTAGTTTTTGATTATCGTTAGGAATGATGAACTTAAAAAGATAGACTTGAGGCCAATTTCCTTGGTTTTCAAGTTTCTGCTCCACCG
>Ga0257120_1000155_pt1 | contig 54867 bp, 69 predicted proteins | sample SI106_10metaG_FD_190153 | JGI IMG/M metagenome (GOLD analysis project Ga0257120, IMG submission 190153) | Marine microbial communities from Saanich Inlet, British Columbia, Canada - SI106_10 | ecosystem: Environmental > Aquatic > Marine > Inlet | place: Canada: British Columbia | collected...
AATCGAGAGCCTAGAGAGAATGGTAGACAGGATGGTACTTGGGCAAGGTCATCAAGTACCGCACGAGGATATGGTCAAGGCCATACTCCCCCGATTGACTGCCAAACAACATGTTGCATTGCAGATGATCATGCTTGGTTGTAGTAATGCCCAGATAGCAAAGAGGTTTAACGTGACGGAGAATACCGCAAAGGTACACGTTAGAGGTATCGCCAGAAAGTATCGCGTGAGCACCCGCTCGCAGATCGTTATGGCGGCAGTATCTGAGTGGGAATCTGTTACATCAAATCAATACTTACTTATGAGTGGAGGTATACCAAAGGATTGGGGTGAGACATACGGACGTGGGCCTGTAACAAAAGACCCTCACTCTAGAATATACAGGAGTTAATTATGTTGCAGTTAAAGAGGCGAGGACAAACGTGGTACGTCACTGGATTCTATGAGGGCAAGCGCATCAGGGTTAGTACAAAAACTGATGATCAAATGGAAGCCCATAGAGTAAGACTGCGCATAGAGAACGAGTTGATCAATGGCAATTCTGCTGATGCCTCAACGAAGGAGGGAGAGGTATTTAGTTTTGCGATGGCAAGCTACCTAAAGAGGAGAGAGTTTACTAGCGAGAGCACCCTGCGCTATCTGAATATGTTTAATGAGATGTGGGGTGAAGTGCCACTGCTTAAAATGGATCAGCATTTTATTGCTGAGTATATCGATGATCGATATACGGAGGTTCAAAGCGCAACGATACGGCGAGAGGTTAATGCGCTGATGCCAGTGTTGCGTCATGCCAAGAAGCGTGGGCTGATAACGATGGTGCCAGATGTTGATAGACCTGCTGACGGAGAGCCAAGGACGAGGTGTCTTGACCATGAAGAGTTGGCGTTATTCAAGAAACATTCTGGTGATGTGAATGGCCAAGGAATTACCGGAAGGTATTGCATGACCAGCTTCTTGTTAGCGACTGGTGCTCGGATAGGTGAGGCTGTTGCGTTGCATTGGGATGATGTGGAGTTGGATGTTGATCAGCCTTTTGTCACCCTTTATACGCGCAAAACCAAAGGCCAGAAGAAGGTGGCTAGACGTGTGCCGTTGCATGGAGCCATGCAAGACATGATGATCCAGTGGCGATCAACTCAAGCCCGAAGTGAAAGGGTGTGGAGTTCTTGGCAGGATAGCAGAGGTGCAGGCAAGGCAGTCAAAAGCCTAATGAGTTTGGTTGGGATAAAAGATTTCCAGCCCCATGATTTGAGGCGCACATTTGCTACTGAGTTACTCAAGAATGGAGTGAGGGAACGAGTGGTCGCTGACCTGTTGGGTCACAGTAGTTTGGCTATGGTCATGCGCTACATGATCCCGCCCGACTCGACCAAGGTGGACGCGATAGCTAGTTTGTATCACCGTAGTGCGTGACACACACACTGTTAGGTGTCGAAAGCGTGGTCACACACAACTAATGAAGCTGTAAAGTTAATTACAAATTGAAAACAGATAAGAGAGGCAATACAATGCACGCGAATCAAAGGAGAAATGGCCGAGTGGCTGAAGGCGCGCCCCTGCTAAGGAATTATCAGACGCGGGGAACGCTATTCGAGAGACTTCTGACACCCTTTAGACGTATTAAGGTGGCATTAGTTGATTGGAATAACCCCGTAACAGTCATAGCAAGTCCCAATATGTCACTTATGACACACACCTATGACACCTTAATCTGTACCTTAACTACTAACATCAAGGCTATGCCTCAAGGCCGTGAACATGATGAACTTGATGAGGTTCGGGATTTAATCGAGGGTTTCAAAGAGGCTTACATTGCGTCTCAAAAATAGACACCGATAGTATTTGTGTCCAACAAAAGAGCCCCGTGTCCCTGTAAAGTGATGCGGGGTTTTTCTTTGGAGGGCATGTGATCCGATGCGATCCGGTGGGGAAACCTGCCGTCATGTATATAGAGATGTCCTATCTCGTATGGCAAGTATGTTCTTTGCGTTGCCCCGTTCTCCCAGTAGTCAAGTCCACCCTTTCCGTCAGGTAATTCTAGTGCCAGTGTGTAGCTGAATGGATTAGCGAATGGCTCCGGCCAGAGTATGCGTTGGAAGGGTTCGTCCGTGTGTATGTGGCCTCCGTCTGGATGCTTATCTGCGTTCTCTCCGAAGATGTGGAACCCTGTTAGTCCAGCCATAGGTAACTCGACAACATCATGGTTGAAACATTTCTCTATGGCTTTGTAGACGAGATCGAGCAGGGGAGTGAAGTGCTTTGCGATGATGATGTTGTTATCTTCTGCGACCTGATAGTAACTTGCGTGGCCATCAGATATGACGAGGTCGTTGTATGTGGACGCACCTATTGTGTAGAAGGTTCCATCCCCTCTGCTGATCCAATGGGGACGTAAACGCTTCACGACTTCGGCGTAATGTTCGGATACTTTTTCGTTGAGAAGGGGGACGTCGATGATGTCGATGGAGTTTTTTGGGGACGCAGAGTGGCGAATGTTCTCTGCAATGTTTGCCCATCTTGCTTCGTCCTCCGCCTCACTTTCTTTCGGAGCGTGGAGGTACGTCACAGTTGCGGTCATGTCAGTATGACCATAGGGCAGGTGATGCTTTGCCGACGCAATCATCTAGGTGGATGAATCGCGAGGACAAGCTACCCTTTTGTGCGACGCCGATTCGTTTGAAACCTTTTGCTCTCGCAGCGTCGATTAATTGCATAGCTCGTTCACCGTGGACAGCGAGGTCAATGGCCCGCCCGGATTGGTGAGCGCCCGGGGACGACTTTCGTTTTTCTATTGGGTGCTCGGCACACCTGTAACCAGAGGTGACGACGAATGGGAAGCCGAGTTCTTCTCTGAGTTCTTCTATGGTGCTCATGAAGTCGTGGTCAATACCTACTTCGCCACAGTGTTGGCAGGCCAGTTCTTTTTCGGTGAAATACTTCATGTTATTTCCTTGTCATGTAGGCAGTCGCGCCAAAGAACATACCGATCACGGATGCCTGACTCAGGAATAGCATGTCAGACAGGGAGGCTAGAGTTTCTAGGCGTGACTCGGGGACGAATGGCATGAGCGGTAGGAGGGCGAACACACACATAGATGTCATCGCCACCCATGCCATCCGTCTTTGTGAGTCTGCTTTCTCTTCTTGCAGTTCGAGCTTGAGCATCTCTTGGTTACGCGCAATCTCTTGATCGGTGACTGTGCCGTCCCCGTCGAGATCGTATTGAGCGAACCTGCTGTTGGGTTCAAGTTTCTTGGGGCTCACTTTCCTACACCTTTCACGCGCTCGTAACTACGTCCACCGGAGAGGCCGAGCATACCCAGTAGGATGGGCATCATGACCGAGGCATCTGCTTGTGGGATTGTGACGCCGAAGCCAGCGGCGAGAGGCGACACGAGGAAGTTTACGAATAGGGCTATGACACAAACATAGCCGCATAAGGGTCGCCAAGATGATTGGAACCACCCGCCTTTAGCATCTTCCTTGAGGATTTCTATTTGCCCGAGCATGATTTCTTGATGATGTCGTTCTGACATCGTAGCTATCTGATGGGCGAGGGCGGCCTTCTGATCTTTGTCCTCGATGAATTTATCGAGCAGCCCGGTCACCGGGCCAATGAGTTGTGCAAGCATATTGATACCTCTCTACTGTGGACATTATCCTGCGAGGTATGTGAGGGTGTCGTCCTATCGTATGATCGCAGAGAAGAAGACTACGATAACCATGATGCCAATCAATGACGCGGCTATACCCACGCCAACTTGGATGAACAGATCAACCCGCTCTCGCTTCTTCCTGATGATGTCAGCGGCTTCTTCCTTGCGTCGCTTTCGTGCCTCACCTCGCATACGAATGAGCTCATTCCAAGCATCGGCCCCACGGGTGTACTGAATGAGTTCACGTAGCTCGTCCTCCATCTCCCGAGCTTTGGTTTTGGCAATGAATTCGGACATGGCTTCTTCTTCAGCACTATTGAAGAGGGAGGACTTGCTTTTGGCGGCGGTGTAGTTGCTGTTGATCTGGTCGGTTGCCGCCCACAGCTTACCGACTTCACCCATGAGGTCTTGAATCTCACGGCCAGCGGATACGCCTGACTTGATTGCACCGAATGCTGCCATCGCGATTGTTAAGGGGTCGATGAGGGGTCTCCCATAATCTCGAAAGCGAGCTTGCTTTGCGTCTGAACGAAAGCCTCCAGCTCCTGTTTGTTGGGAGGGGTAATGCCTGCGCGTTTGACTGCGGCCTTACGTCTATCGAGTTTCTTGCGGGCCTTAGCGTTCCATATAACCCACTGCGCGGCCTTCTTCTCTCCTATCTGTGAGTGGTACTCATGGTAGGCGAGATCAATACCTGTCTTGTTACATGCTCCCTCGTTGTTGGTGACGCACCAATCGCAAATGTCATTGCATGAGGCAAGCTGTATGCCCCACGCCTGAGCGCGAAAGCCGTGAAAGAAAAGGGATACGGTTCCCGGGATAGTGTCGCTTATAAAGTGAGTGAAAGATTTGCCTCTCGGAATGAAGCTGCCCCGGTACTTCCATTCAGGTTCTTCGTCGAGGACATGCTCTTTGTATCCACCCTTTAGGATGAGAGATGCAGAAGACCAAGGGTGGACATGGTAGTTGCCGCCGTCAGGCCCAAAGTCCACACAGAATTTGTGGATATAAAGGTTGGGTAGCCAGCGGGGTTTTGCTTTACCTAAGTCAACATCGTTCTCGTCAGGCTCAAGACCGAACACATAATAGCGTAGACCAAGCAAGCGACCGAATGGGTCAACGTATGCCTTGCATAGGCCAAGTTTTTCTAAGAGGGATAGGAACCATGTCATTTCTTTTTACTCTTCTTTGTTTTACTTTTTGCGGCCACGACTACCTCCCGTGCGCTTTTCCGTACATGGACAAGGCTTGTGCTTCATGTTCGCTGAACGTGTGCGCCGCCCTAGCGGGCGCACACTCTTAGATTTCTTTACCATGCCTTGCATGACCAGTACCTCGCTTTGGTTTTAGGGCCGGGGGACGAGCAGTTATGGCGAGCCCGGAAAGATTTCTTGCGGGCCGGGATGTGTTTCTTGATGGTCATGTCCTTGTCCCCGAAGCGAACGACCTTAACTGAGCTACCGTCCTTCACGCAGACAGCAGACTTCTTGGGGCCGCTTGGGGTTTTAAAGGGTTTGTTGAGGCTCTTGCCTTTGCAGGCGGAGGACACTCGCTTTTTGGCTGCCATAATATTCTCCTGTGATTAGAAAATACTACGCGCCAGAGAGGTTATGGTCGTCCGTGCTTTTTTTGGTGCCGTGTTATTACCTTGCACCATTCGACCAGTTCTTCCACGGACATTGTGTGTTTCATCAGGTTGGCTATGAAGCAGACCAGATGGATGTTGTCCTTGGTATAGCCTTTCTTGTTGTCTATTCTGTCGATGCTGACGTTGGTGTAAACAGTTCCGTCGCCACGGATGTGAGTCATAGGCTTGCCAGATAAAGCGCACTTACCCTTTTGCTCCGTCCATTGCTCAAGGACGTCGAAAGAAGTTAGGTGCCAACCTTTAGTTGTTGCTCTCGCTCTGGCTTGCACCATCGCCATAAGGAATGGCCCTGCGTCATCTTGATTGAATCTCGTGGCCTCGCGAATCTGGTTACAAGGACGGCACTTACCATAAGGTTTGCCCTCCCTGTTGCCTGCTGAAGCACCGCGCAACCTAAATTGATTAAGAGGTTTCTGCCTATTGCATCCGGGGCAGCGTCTTGTCTCCGACATTTGTCAGTGCGCCGTCCTCTTGATGGACATCATGTCAAAGACCTTACCCTTCACGAGTTCTAGGTGGCCAAGGATGCGACTTGGGTCATCCATTATGTCCTCGGACATACCTATGAATATGCCCTCAGAATCTTCGCTCATTACTCGAGCGAGGACGACTACGTTTTGGATGTCGCCTCCATTATCTTTAAGCTCAGTTACCATCTCTTCTAGTGTGTCAATGTAACATTCATTGCTCATGCTTAACCTCTCCTGTGAGGATTAAGTATGCGCGATAAATATCCTTCCAGTCGTCCAGCCTCATGATGACTAACGAATCTTTTGTATCGACATTATTCTTGCGGGTGATAACTACTGGTGCATCGGGGCATTGCCTTGCCTTGATGCCTCTCTCAGCCTGCTCCATTGCGGAGTAGACAGATGCCTTCTCTGTTCTCTTGGCCTCTACCCATACGTCAGGTGTGCCATAGAGATCAGCCATTTGGATGTCACCAAAACCGCCGCCGCTCAACGGCGAGCGGTTGACGGGGATACCAAGGTTATCGGTGAGATACTTAGCCAGTTCAACTTCGTACCCGTTACCTTTACGGACGCTCACTCGTCCTCATAACCTCTGTCTGATCGGCACTTCTTGCAGTAGTACCAGTTCTTAGGGCGCAGCTCTGTGGACTTGCAGTCCATACATGGACGCTCCCACATGGCTACCGTTACTTTGCGTGCAACAACATATTTAGCGCCTTCAAAATCACGTAGTCCTTCTCGGACTAGAATTCTTTTAAGAGTATCGACACACACATCTAATCTGCGTGCGGCTTCAGTAAGGGTAACTTGCGCGTGATGTTCAGTTAGCCAAGTCATGTTGTCGTCAGTGATCTCGACGACTCTAGGCAACTTAAAACTCTCCCATGTAAGTTAGTTGTGGCTTGCATTGTAGCACTAAGATGACACTTAGCAACAAATAACACACCTAAAGGTGTATAAAGTTGACATTTGGTTCGATTTATGATAATTTAACGTCTGTGACTTAGTTAGAGTTACTTCAACTGATTTACTCCCCTATTAACCCTGCTCCGGCTGACGCCTCGCAGGGTTTTTTTTAAGTCTTAATTAAAGGTTTATTTAAAGTGACGTCACAGACGATCCTCGGCTTAGACCTCGCATCCAAAACTGGTTGGGCTCACTCTAATGGTAACGGCGGGGTGATAGACCTGCGCAATAAAGAAAAAGACTGGGGCCAGATGGCTGTAAAGTTTCACAGCAACCTGAGTTTCATTATCGAATCTGATAAACCTGACCGTATAATCTCCGAGCTTCCCCCTAACCGTTTACTCGGTGCCGCACGAATGATTCTCCTTGGCTTACATTGGCAGGCGAGGGGGATTGCAAAAAGCTACGGCATTCCTTTCTCCAATGTGGCTGTCCCCACACTAAAGAAGTGGGCAACGGGATCAGGAAAGGCAGACAAGAAAGACATGATAAGAGCGGCTTGCGATCTCGGCTGGCAACAACCGCTCGACGACAACCATGCCGACGCCATCCTAATCTGCAAGTGGGGTGAAGAATGTTTCAAGGAGTCAAAAGAGTGACGATAGAACTAGAGCCTATGGACGCGAGCCGCAAGGACAACTACACCGCAGATGATTGGAAGGCTTTGGGTAGGGCTTGGGCGGACAAGGAGCCAGAGTTAAAGGCTATGACTGACGAACTAAGGCGCGTGTTCCCCGGGTCTTACGTTACTTACATTGGGCCTAATCCTCACACCAAAAAAACAGGGCTAGAGTAAACCTCCAGTTAGGGGCCGCCAACGATGGAGCCCTTAGCGAATGAGGAACCCCCTGCTCAAGCCATAGCACCTGCCCCGGTCGAAAGGGTATGCAAGCGGCGATGTCCTCGCCATTATCTTCGTAGACGATTGTTTCTCCAGCCCAATCATTATCCCAATCTAAGTTCATGTAGTAAACCATCGAGTCTTGACCAGCATGACTATGGTTATAGTGGACGTTTTGCGGCTGAGTTAGATTGCAAATCACTCTGCATGGGTCGCGGCCATCAATTAAACGGAGCAAGTCCTCGCTCTGTATGTTTTGTAATAACCCGAGGCGATCCATGTCCTCTTCACTATACTCCGACGTCAGATATTGATGCGCAGAACCCTTCCCTTTACGGTCTGAATTGCCAATCCTGTAGTTAGAGTTAAAGGCGAATTCATACATGCTCTGACGGCTCGCAAACGAGAACGCATCTCGTATGACAGTGTAGCTACTCATACACGAGCCCTGTTGCCGCACCGAGGGCATGGTTTAATAATGACCTTGTGTCTGGGCTCGCATTTACAATAAACCATCCTCTCCTCCTCGTCAGCAATATGGCTGAGATTGTACCCAGCCTTCGGTTGCAAAAAATTCTTAGGATTAAGCTGTTTCAAATCACGATTAGTTAGTTTCATTGATGCCTAACCATGTGTTGATTACGTCTAATGGACGAGATAGTTCTTGGCTGATGTCCACCGGGCCGCGACCATCAAGCGCCATCTCTTTGGCTCGCTGTTTGGTCGAGTAGCTGCTTACCAATTTCTTCTTGCCGGATACTTTGTGGACGGCCCACCCAATGAACTGGATGGGATCATGCACCTCTGTCCACTCACGCACCTTGCCGTATCGAATCTCCAGAGCCATAGCAACATACCAATCCTTTGACAGCTTAGCCTCTAGTGCATCCATAGGTGGACGCTCGTACTTGTCATTCCACATGCCAGCTTTTTGCTTGGCTGTTTCCTCGTCTCTGTATATTTGGGTTACACGGATTTGAGTTTCGAGGACGGTTAGCTGATTGGTTGATCCTGCTTCTCGTCCTAGCCCATCGTCTCCCGGCTTGTTGCTGTGGTGCAACATGATGACAGTCATGCCTGCATTACGAAGCCGTAAGGCAAGCCTGTTTATCTCTGACCATTCCTCTGCTGAGTTCTCACTCATGCCTGACCATGCTGTACGAATAGTGTCGAACACAACGATCTCTGGCTTGTAGTATTCAACCCACCCTGACATCTCGCGAAGACCAGCGGCGCTTCGCATATTGATTTCTTTGTCCTCGAGCCAAGGTGTCCAGACGGAGAACCTGTCCTCGGCATCGCCGAACATATCTCTGAGGTCTCCAAGGCGACGACCAAGGTCGCCTTGGCTTAATTCAAAGTCGAAGTAGAGTACACGCGCAGGCTTATGACACTCGAATGGCCCGAAGTATCTAGCCCCTGCTGAGAGCGCGTATAAGGCGTGCTGTAGGAACATTGTCTTACCTGATCCAGAGTATCCATGTATCTGAATAATCGTGTTAGGGCGCAACCAAGGCTCGAGAAAGTACTGCCTGTTCTTGCCCTGCTCAATGAGGCCATCGGCATCGGTGACCGTGATCAGTTTCCGCTCACGTTTCTCGCCATCAAAGACTTCAATGTCGGGACGCTTATAGATGTACTCACCAGAGTTCGGATCGAAACGCTCTGGATGATTACGACGCTCCATGCGTTCAACACTATCAAGAGTGTCCTCAAATTCTTTGTCACGAAGATGTTCACGGAAGAAGTGATCCATGAATGCGCGGCAACGAACACGAAGCTCGGGGCCGAATGCACCTTGCAGTACACATTCAGATGCGTATCTCATCACACGTTCGTTGCGACCATTGCCTTGGCCAGCAGGAATCTTTCCATCCTTGAATCCATGCTTCTTTACAAAGGCTTCCGTGCGCTCCCATTCAGTCATGAGTGCAGTGGGATCAAAGCGTATGTCGGTAAGGTTTAAGTCCTCAAACACAAACTCATTCTTTGCGTCCACGGATTTGCTTGGCGACCAGTCCTTCCATATAGGCATGTCATCGAACATGTCGAGGCCAGAGGGGATAGACCACTTGTAGTTAGAAGAGGGTGGTAGTAGTGCATAGCTACCATCTCCACGGAAATCTAGCCCGTTAGTCCGAGGCCAGTCCGCTCCAGTAGAATTACCTCCTGCTCTTGGGCCTCGGCGCACACCATCACGGGGATGGGTAAACCAAAGGTGGCAACCCCTTTTTGTGGACACGCGAATAGGTGAACGCATATCACAGCTCAATGCTGAGCTAAGCGCCTCATCGTTGTCGCAGTCCACAATAACAATACCCGACACCTCACCTGTTACGACTGCGATGTTGGCGTCAGGCCAAGTAGTAAACCACTGCTCTACCTCTTCATGAGTAGGCTGTCGGGTTTGATACTCCTTCCACCTTATTGCTGGGCGTTTTGTATCAGGTCGTATCGGAATGATTGAGAGACCTTGTTCAAGGTACTCAATCGCTGCATCTATCAGTGACTCTTGTGGCATTCATCTCACCTTTAAAGTAATCGTCAATTTTAATTTGTGGTTCAACTTCCTTTATCCGCTCAATAATCCTGCTCGACATCATGCCTTGGGCAATCCAGCGATAAGGAGTTGTGCGACTTATTCCAAGTGCCGAAGCTAAAGCGGCGGCACCGCCACAGTCGTCAACGAGTTTCTCAATGTTAAGTTTCATTTTTACTCTTTCGTTATTTATTAGTTGACACTGTCGTACTAATGTGACACCTTTAGGTGTCTAATGCAACAATTAAAGTGAAGGTTAATATGAAATTACGCAAAAGAAGTGCGACGCTCTCGTCGCCAAAGACTATCGTTCCACCCCTTACCCCTGCCTATATAGCCTCTGGAATATTCAAGAACGGCCAATGGGTTATGGATGCTCCCGAATTCGAGAGCGCAGTGATTAGCGTGCTGGACTGCCGTTCGAGAATAGATGCACTCAAGGCTAAGCTGGATTCCGCAGAAGCAAAGATTGTGGAGTTGAGTGAGCAAGTGAGTGGCGACACCGAGCAAGACCTTGAAATAAATGGTTACGGATTTGATGTGAAGATTAAACGCCGCAACCAGTACCGATGGGATACGCAACGGCTGTCGGAAATCTTTAGGAACGATGACTCCCTACCCACCCACGTCAAAAAACAATTATCCGTTGACCGGAAAACGTATGAGCGTTTGGATCAAGCGACAAAGAATGTGTTGCGTCCTGCCCTTAACGTCGTGAACCAAAAACCATCCCTTAATATTACGAGGAGTAACTAATGGGTATGTTCAACAGTACGAGTACAGCAGGTACTCAACATCACAAGACTCTTATCTATGGCCATCATGGATACGGCAAAACATTCCAGTGCCGTTTCTATGCCGAAGAATACGGCAAGGGTTTAATCATCTCTGGTGAGAGCGGCCTCTCTTCTCTGTCAGATGTGGACATCGACTATGTCGAGTTCTACGGCTGGGATCGCAAGCACTGGCCTAACCTCACCGAAGATCAACTCTGCTTCCGTGACATCCTAAAGCTAGTTATGTCGGAGGACTTCAAGGCGCAGGGCTACAAATGGATAGCCATTGATAGCCTTACAGAGATGTCTGATAGATGTATGTCAGATGTGGAGAAGGCGTTCGACAATCCGAATGACATGCGTAAGTGGCAAGACTACGAGCGCCAGATGATTGGTGCGCTCAAACTCATTCGAGATATGCCATACGAAATTCTAATGACCTGCTTGGCCAAAGAAGAAAAGAACGACAACGATGCTGTCGAGTACTGGCCAATGGTTCAACAAACTAAGGTTGCTAAAAAATTGCCTGCTTTATTTGACCACGTTTTTTGTGGCATCCGAAGCACGGATGAATCCAGTGGCGCTGTCACTGTCACCCGCCAGATCATTACGGATGATGTCCGTGGATGGAAAGGCAAAACCCGCGACCCCCGTGGTCGTCTATCACCCGTAGAAAAGTGCGGAAATGTCGTGGAGTTGCTGAAGAAAATCAACGCACCCACAAGTCAAATTAAAACTGGAGATAAGAAATGAGTAGTTGGAGTTTCGATAAACTAGACCTCGCTAATGTATCTGACGAGGGAGGACGAGCAACACTTCGTCCCGGAAACCATTCTGTGAAAATTGCCGAGGCAGAAATTAAAACTACCAAGGCAGGCACAGGCAAGTACCTTCAGATCAAACTGGCAAACGAAGAAGGCCAGTACGTTACTGATCGTATTAATGTCCATAACCCTAACCCCAAGGCTACCGAGATTGGTCTAGCGCGATTGAAAAGCCTGCTGACTTTTGGTGGACATCCTTCCCCCGATAAGCCGGGAGACATCAAGTCGATCATCGGCCTCAAGGTTGGTGTCCGCGTTGAGCAGGGTGAAAGCTGGCAGGACAATGATGGCAACGTGCGACCCGGCGGTGGACAGCCTCGCAACAACGGAGCTTTCTTCGCTTTGGATGGAAGCGTCCAGTTGGGCGAGAGCGAGCCAGCACCTCAAATGGCATCACCTGCCAAGAGTGGTGGTACAGCGGCGGCATCAATGCCGAATGATGACATACCCTTTTAGTTAGGATGGGGGCAGGTAACTGCCCCCTAATCTCTATGGAAGAAATGAAAGATAGAATCGACGCAAGTTGGGTAGAGGAGGGCGAGCAAAGAGCCTACCTTGGAGCCAGCATGATTGGCCATGAGTGTGAAGCATATCTGGCAATGGGTTTGCGAGGTTACCCCAAAAGACCTTTTCCTCCTCACGTCCTCAGAATATTTCAGCTTGGCCATGTCATTGAAGATTTAGTTGTAGCCCACCTCAAGAAGGCTGGCTATCACGTACAAGAGAAGAACGAGTTCACAGGTCGCCAGTTTGAGTGGAAGGATTTGGGTGGACACGTTAAGGCTCATGCTGATGGCATGATTGATCTTGGCACTGGCGTGATGTCATTGCTTGAGATTAAGAGCATGAATGACAAGAAGCATAAAGAGTTCGTGCGCAAGGGAATAAAGAATGCCAACCGGACTTATTACGAGCAGATGCAGATGATGATGGGTATGGACGGGCGATTGAAAGATGCTTTGTTTATTGCCTATAACAAGAATGACAGCACCTATGCTTGCGAAGTTGTTGAATATGATCCACTTGATTACGCATACATCGTGGACAAGGTTAATCGTATTGTTGCTGGAAGATCAGTAAAGCTCCGCGCAGTGGAGGGTAAGTTTCCCTGCACTTGGTGCGACAGAGCAACCCTTTGCTGGTCGTCGGATCAGGATGCAGAGATACCTGTTATCTGTCGGACATGTGACTGGTCAAGACCGACTGATGATGGGCAGTGGAAATGCACCAAGCACAACAAGCGTTGCGAAGACCCATGCGATGATTGGGAAAGAATAAATTTGGAGCCAGCGTTATGAATGACAAGACAAAGATAGAAAGGCTTGCTCAACTAAAGGAAGTTTTAATGAACCTTGGTATGGCCAGATGCGAGCAGATAGAACTCAACCATCAGGTTGAGAGTATGAATGACAGGATCAACCAGTTGAACCTAGATCAAAGCGCGGTCAAGACAAAGGACGCAATCATGAAGGTTGTGGACAAGCGTAGACATACTCGAGAGAGACTGACGGAAGTCCGCGTTGAGGTACAGGAGTTGGAGACTGAGCAACAAAAGATTGAGAGTGAACTTAAATGGGGGAGAGAGTGATTTTGAATGATGATATTTATGGCACTGCTTCACGATCAGATGGTTCGTCTGCTGACTATTATATGTTGCCAGATAACGCCACAGAGCTTCAGCATCTGATCAGCGACAAGGACATGAACGCACAGATGGGCGAGATTTTTAGAGCCACCTATCGATATGGCGAGGCATCTCACAGCGACATGATGCGGGATGCAAAAAAGATTCGGTTCTACATTGATGCTGAAATTGAGCGACTCGAAAAGCTAAACATCTGGCCAAGATGAAGACCCGCATTCACGTTAATCAGCACAACATCCGAGCGAACACAAAAGGCGATGACCTTCCTGTTATCACTGTGAAAGACTACAGGCGTAACAGGAAAGTCAATTCAGCCAGAGTGATGCTAGGTGATACAGAGGTTTGTCGGGTTGTGTATCGGCCTGACAAGCCACTTCCTTGTGGCGCTAAGGTCTGGATAGAGACTGACCTAGATGTTGAGACTGATTAATCCCAACCCTTAGACCAACCCTTACCCCACGAACTACCTTTCTTTTTAACCTCTCCAGCTATCTCGTCTACTGCGGCTTCCTTGAGCGGCTTGATTCCTCCAACGACAGGTATGCGTCCAACGACAGACCTAGCGGCTGAACGCTCCTTCCCGTTAGCATCTTCATTGGTGTCAGTCACACCCTGCACAACATTGACTGCATCGTTGAATAATCCTACGGATGGGCCAAAGATTGTGCTCGCGATCCTCTGCTTACCATAGGCTCCGTTGTCGAGTTGCTCGGCAGTGTCGTAGAACATGTTGGCAACAAGACCTAGTCCACCAATCTGAACCATAGACTCCACATACCAGCCAAGATAGTCGTCCCTGTCCCCGTGGATTTTGGTGTCAAATCCAAATCCTTCGGCTATTTTGCTGAGCTTTCTTTCACGGAAGGTTTCGTTGTCCTCGCCTCGCTTCTGGACAATGTCCTTGGCTGCGAGTGACAAAGCACCACCTAGCGGTGCGGCAGTAGCTAACATGAGTAGAGGGCCAAAGCGTCGTCCACCACCAGTGACCGGGTCAACTTCTGTTGCCTGCTTGATTGAGTCATTGACTAGACGGCCAAGCATGAGAGGGTAACTCTTTAGCTGGAAGATCATCGCACCAACCGGAGTCTGAGCCCACAAGGGTACATCGTTCGGGTTTGGGGTAAAGATCGCCTCGTTAGCAAACTTGTTCATCGCAGAGCGAAGCTCAGGATGCTGGTTAAAGTCGGTGATGCCACGTATTGAGGTCATGCCGTCATCAAGATACTTGTCCAGACCATAGCGGCGCAACACTCGGAACGCCTTTTTGAACTGGGTGTTCTGCTGAGTCGCTGGCATGTTTGGATTGTAGTTGGTTAGCGCACGGTCGTACTCGGTGTAGAAAAACTCCAAGCCCACAGCTCCAGCCATGTTCCTGTTGAGGTTTGTCCACGGAGTCAGCATGGTCGCATTGAAGAATGCCACTGTGTTTTTGCTTGCAGCCGTTCCGTGCATCCCGGTTAATCTCTCGTGGACGACATTCTCAATAGCAAGGCCAGCGTTCTGGATAAACGACCGATAGTGCGGATCGCTTGAGTACTTAGTCATCGCCTTAGTGAAAGCAACTGGGCTACCTGAGCGCACTGCCGCAAGCATTGGGTCGCCAAGCGAGGTCAGGGTTGTAAAGCTCAACAAGGATACTGAGTTGAAGTTCCTTACTGCTTTACTCGCGGTGTTCATTGCGGCATAACCAGCCCCTGATGCACCTACAGGCTTGCGCTGAACCGCCCTAAATATCTCCATAGCTGACTTGATGTGCTCGTTGTGCGGTCGGTTGTTGCCCATCCTTACACGGTCTTGAACTCCGCCCACGATAGCTTCGGATCGCTTGCTGAACACAGCTTTGTCAGCAGGGTCTGCTGACTCATCGAATGCTCTCAAGTACTCAAGCATCTCGGGGGTAGTCGCTCCTCTCTCAGCCATCGCCAATAACTCTTGTGCAGCGGCTTTCGCTCCAGCAACGTCATTCTCGAATGGCATCAAGGTTTCCCGAACCAGCTCACCCTCGTCCACAGAGCCTGCGTCGTTGATCGAGCGCATCTTCTTGGAGGTGATCTTTTTTGTGGTCAGTAGCTTCACGACAGCATCAGTTGTATCGCCCGCGTCCTCGAGGACATTCATGTAATCATGGAACCCATGTGACTGATTTCCATACTTAGATGCAAAGTCGATGCGACGAGAGGCTGAGTCAACGTACTTGGCCAGAACACTCTCAAGGTCGTCCTCAAGGTATCTGCCTACGTCGTCAAGAAGCTCGGGATACTTGTCTAAGCGGATCATTCGCTGATAGTCGATATGGTCGCCAGTGACATCACGGCTACCACCTGTAGGCGGCTCAACATAAACGCCGTCCTCATCAATGATATGGCCGAAAACTCGTTGAGCTTGGGCTTCTGCATTCTCTCTGGTCAGAACACGTCCTTCTTCCTTGGCTTCGAGAGCGAAGTAGCGGATGAGACGTTCTTTAAAGTCGGCCTCGTTCTGCAATACTTTTTCCATCGACCAGACTTGAGGGAAGTAGTTCTCGATGTTGCCGATCATTACGCCAGCATCAACCATTTCTCGACGCAGAGTATTAAATGCTCCGCGTACCATCTTGTAAACACCTTGCTCGTCCACGGTTAATTTAGCTTCGTGTCGTCCACCGGGTTGATTTCTCAGTGCGTTCACAATATTTCTGTGCGACTGCGGCTGATCCATGCGCATCCGATCTGAGCCCTTAAAGGACAGGTCAGTTGATCTGCGCAACCAGTTTCCGAACGTGCTCCTTGCGTCGCTAAGCTGTCGCATCTGCTTAAATATCGGGATGAGGATGCCACCAGTTCGACCATTAGTCCTCTCGAAATGGCCAACACCGCTATCTCGTGGAGGCGCAATCCAGTCAGCTACCCAACTCATTCCGTTCTCGCGTAGACGCTCACTGTTGGAGCCAATGGAAACGGTGATGGCGCGCTGTATTGCGCTGGCCTCACGGTTATCTGGGTACTTGCCCCCCATCATCTTGCCGAGACCTGAAGCTGCGTTTGGATTCACGCCAGAGTTTAGTAGCGTTTGGACAAGAGCAGTTGTTTGAGGCTGACCAATGTTTATGTCGAGGGTCTTAGAGCTGAGAAGGGTTGATGTTACAGATTGCAGTTCTATATCAATCGCTGATTCATCACCAATAGGCGGAACATCAAAGTCTCCGTTGTCCACAAACCTAACCTTGGCCGAATCAAAAATCTCTGTCTTCTCTATAGGGCGGTCAGTCGGGCTCACCTTCTTGGGGTCATAGCTTGTGAAGCCGTCGAAGCCCATGCGATTTAATTCAAGGCTAAGGTCGTTGCGGCTGGAGGGTTTGTTTCCCATCATATTAAGAATCATATCGAGCACTTCGTTACCCGCCAAACTATCCGGCTGATTCTGACCAACTTGCGCGGCTTGTCGTGCTGTAAAATAATTCTCTTTAATTAGGTGCTTGACCACAGCGGACACAAAGGAGGAGTCATTCTTGTAGCGGGCTCTTGGGCCAAAGTCGGCAACATTGCTTGCGCTTATGTATACAGGCTCCGGGCCACTGACTTCGATACCAAGACCGAGCAACTCGTCATCAATAAATGATATAGCGTCTATTAATGACTGCTCAAGTTGTATTGTGCCGTCCTTGGAGTTCCTTGTTGCCTCTTCAAGCCTGTCATTGAGGACTTGTTTTTCATTAAGCAATTCATCGATCTTTGTCTGATCTGCATCCGTCCGCTTTCCTTTGCCTTTGATGTCAACAACGCCAGTTTCTTCTGCGGCCTGTGATGAGTATCTGTAGGCAATAGGGTTGCGTCCGCGATTGCCAGAGTTTGTGTAAAACACTAGAGGGCGGTCATCACCTTTGCTTAGACCGTCTCCAATAAACTCATTGATAGCTCTTTTCCGAGAGTCAGAGCTGGCGTTCCATAGTCTAGGCTCTCGGTTGGTGGAGACAATAGGCGGCATTACATCAGGGCGTGCCGGAATGCTAACGTCAGTCTTTCTTTCAAACAGGTTTCCTCTGCCATCAATCTGAGGGAAGGCGCGTCTTAGGTCTTTATCCAAGTGTCCGTTAAGAACCAAGGCTACTCGATCTATTATCGCGTCGTAAGCAGCTACCTGCTCTGCATGGCGAGAGGCGCTATACATTGACCCGTTATCTCGTATGCGATTCATCATCTCACCGATGACATTCCCGTCACTAGAAATAACTGCCTTAGCTGATGGGTCTATTCCGTCGAGGCGAAGAACCATTTCAACGACTTGCTCTACACCGCTCTCATCACCACGATTTAGCAGTTTTGAGATGTTGCGCATTCTGTCGCGCAAAGAAGCAAAGGCATCGCTGCTGAAGTCGTTATCAAAGGTATCTCTGGAGCCAGCGGTCATAGGATCAAACTCGTCCCCGCGTGCGGCAACAACAAGTCGCTGAGCAATACCCTCGTCAGATGCCTCGGAAATATTATTGAGGCGCAAGAAAATGCTCCGGGACTTGTACCCCTCCCGCTTTGTTCGATGACCCATTTTCTCTTGAGCTTCTCGAACAGATGCTGGCCCTCCGGCTGAGAGGCTGTTGGCATCAAGACCCTCGCCCTCGCGTATCTCTCTATTAATAGCATCCGCTGTGACTGTATCTGTAACTGTGATAGGACTGATGGAGGTGACCCTTTCTGTATTGGCGCGAGCCTCCAGTTCGAGACTAGCCTGAAGCACCTCATCAGTGAGATTCTTGGCGGCCATTCCATCAGCCTTGATCTTCTCCAGCGAAGATGTGGACATGGTTTTAAAGCTAGGAGACTGGGCAGGGTTTGTCTCAGAAACCTGCGGAACTTCTTTTGATTCAATAATTGCTTTTGTTGCCGCTTTTTCTTGGGTGATTTTACGCTCAGCCTTCTGTCTCTGGGCTCGACCCTTGGCAAAACGCTCCTTAATGAAAGCTCTTGGCTGCGACTCCTTTCTCTTTGCAAGAGTGTTACCGTCCGGGAACATTTCAAGGTCTTCATCAAGCAGTCTATTAAATGTACGCCGCAGATTTTTGCTTATGTCCTCGTGAGCTTTTAGGTGCGGTTGTGCATTGCCTTCTAGCGCCAAGAATTTATAGAGATCGTCAGCTTTTTTGGGATCAATAAGCTGAGCCGCAAAGTCCACGTCTCCATCAACAAGATCATCAACACTTTCTATTTTAAGAATGTCGAAAATCTGACGGGCCAGACGAGCATTAGCCGCGTTTGTTTTTTGTGTAAGCTGGAGAGGAGCGTGCTCTTTCTTCCGGCCAGTGGCTGACATACCATAAAGACGTTTAGCAAAATCTAGGGCGGCATTTATTAATGCTTCAGGATTAGCAGAGTGATCAGTGTATAGCTCCACCTGACCCTCAAGGTCATCTACAAGCATGTCTAAATCTTTTTTTACCCTTACTATAGTTTGGCCAGCAGGGGTAGATGGTGGTGCGGCATCCCTCACTGCCATAGCTTCGCCGCCATCTGGAAGGATACGGGCGAATAATTTTTCTAGGTCTGGGTCTATATTCTTTGGGTCTAGCGCACGGTTGAATACGCCCAGAACAACCTTGGATACTTTTCTCCAAAAGCTGTCTGACACGCCGTGGAATGACTTAATTGATTCCCCATATTGCTGGCTTCGAGCAAACCCGGATGCTTTGTTTTGCATCGTCCACATTGAAAACTGCTCAGCAAAGAACTCTTGAGGTGAGCGGATTCCCGGAGCATAAAAAACCTCCCCAAGGCTTTCTGCATTTTTAGGTAGCTTGTCAGCAACAGATGCTTCGTTTACCTGACCGTCAGCGTCAATGTATTTTGACATTGCTCCCCAGAACTCTAGCTTGTCCTCAGTGCTTAAAAGGTTGGCATACGTCCAGTGGCCCATCTCATGTGCAAGCGTGCGTATTCGGTCGTTGGGCAGTTGAGTTTCATCGATTCCCTTTGGCTTAGTGGCAAGAGATATTGAGTTATTTTTCCCACGGTATAAGCCGTCACCCTTGTAGGTATTTCCGTCAAATTTGGGAGCGCCTCGCCCGCCATCTTTGGCAAGCATCTCAATGAGACGCTTTCCTTCGGCTAACTCTTCGTTAGAGAAATCACTGAATAGTCTTTTGAAGTCTGCCTGACTGGTCTTGATAGCCAATGTGTCTAGTCGTATGTCTTCGGGGACATATTTTGCTTTAAATTGGTAAAGGTCAGATACAAATTTAATAGTATCTGTAGCGCCTTTTTCAGGCCAACCGAGAACCAAATCTACATCGGTGATCATCTGGTTGAGATCAGCTTTGCTTGCCACTCCGCCGTTAGCAGACATAAGGTCAACAAACCGCTCGATAACATCCAGTGGCTTGTAGAAAAGGGAAGACTCAGAATTCGGTAGGTTTTCAGCTAAGGATACAAGTCTTGAGATGTCATCCACGGTCACTGAAACCAGCTCTTGCCCAGCTTCTTTTTGGGTTAAGAATGACTTAATTTTCTTCGGCTCAACACTGTCGGCCTTCCACGCAACAAAGCTATCATTAGCTAGGCGTGAGCCAGTAGTTGCTGACCCGTTGACGTATCCTGCTGTCCACTCGCCATCAGGCATTTTGCCGACGAGATCAGAAAGGGTCTTGCCTGCCTCGATCTGCTTGTTCGAGATAACACGAATATTCTTGTCGGGGTCATCAGGCAGTACCGCCAGACGCATACCATCTTCATCAACAGCGGGTAGATCAGGAATAACCGTGAGAGGAGTTGTGTTGGCTGTTTCTTTTGCAACTGACTTGGAGTCAATGCCTTTTACAGCGTCAAGGTATTCCTTAATAGAACCACCACCACGCAATACTGCACCAGCCTCCCTTAGTTTTTTAGCCTTCGGAATGTAAGGCTCGTCCACATCCAGTCCGTCCTCGGGTTTTACTGTCTCCCATCCTTCAAGAGCTTCAATGGATCGATATGACTTGCCTCGGCTATCAACATACAGGGTCTCACCTTTCTTGGCTCGAGACTGCACAAACTTCTTCTTGCCTTCTGTGCCATACTCTTTCATCTTGCCTTGGTTTGTGGCATAGACCTTCTCTCCTCCAAGGGAGGTGTACTTCACGATCTTGTAAACTTCTTTGTTCTGGTAGACGCCGTTATCGTCTTGGATCATTTGCGTCTTTCTTGCTTCGTCTACAGCGGCCTCATGGCCATAGATAATTTTCTCGTCCTCAGTGAGAGGGCCACGACCTTTTCCTTCTGTCCCCGGTAGGACTTCAGGCGCTCTACCAATGACTCCATATCCACCGCCAATATCAGTACTGCTACGCAAGAACGACTGTATTTTTCCACGGGTAGTTCGACCAGCAGTTGTATCGATTGGCTCTCGGCCAGCGGCACTTGGGATTCTTTGGTTTGCTCTATCCAAGTCGTCTGAGATTAGCCTGTCGTAGGCCAGTACTTTCGCGTAATCAGGAGTTAGCTTTTTATCTTTTGCCATCTCCTGACGCATTATCTCTAGCAGTCGCTTTTTGTCTCTAGTGCTAAGTGAGGCAATCTGACCTTTTAGTTCGGTTGAGTTTGACTGGACTTCTACATCAATTTTTCTAGGGTTCATCTGCCCCAGCATCCAGTCGGTGATCTCATCACCGCGACCTTTAGGTGCTTTCTGCTCAATCAAATACCTGAACGTGTCAGGGTCATCCCTGAGCATCATCATCAGGGTATCTTCGTCAATGTCCTTGAGTAGTTTCTCGAACACCCCGTCAGCCACGGCGTCAATATCTGGCGCTTCAACTGGCTGGCGTGCGGTATTTGCTTTTAGATATGCACGAAGATTCTTTTGAGCTACTCTGGTTAAAACACCTTCTCCGGTTACGGGGAGTATGTTGTTTTCAATCAGGTCAGCAAGATCATCCTCATCAAGGTTTGCCTTTGACAGAATGTTGGTTATGGATTTCTGCTGTTCGGCAGAGCGATACTTAACCTCAGTGATCTTGATCTCGTCATCAATAAGTTCTTCAGCGGTTAAAGGCTCTTTCTTGCCGGGGACACCGTCCACGAACATATCTCTGAGTGCATCACGGCCAGCTTGGGTCACCTTTCCGTTGGGTGACACCTCGATTTGACCAGCATTGATCATCCCGAGGAAGTCGTCCTCGGTCAGCCCCATTTGTCCTAGTTGCTGCTTAATCGACGCTTCTTGTTGCGCACCTCGGTATTTGACTTCGGTAACTTGTTGCGTGGGAGCTTCTGCGGCTGGAGCTTCTGGAGCAACTGTAGCTTCAGGAGCTGGAGCTTCAGGGGCAACTGCGGCATCTGGTGCAGCTTCAGTTTGTCCACGAGCCTTAACAATTGCTCTTACTTGATTTACGCCGATGCCGAACTTGGTTTCAGGCTCGACATCAGTAAGCTCGGCGACAGTGATGCCATTTTCTTCTGCCGCCTTTCGCGCTCCTTTTGTTAGCTTGAAGCCAGACAGGTCAGTTGAGTCACCTGCATCTGGTTGGGCAGGAGTTTCTGGTGCTGGCTCTGGTGCGCTAGGTGCTGTTCCTGTTGCGGGTGCTGGAGCTTGACCCGCTGCGGCGGCATCTTCTGCGTCCGCTGCTCGCTCAACTCCTGCAATTCTATCTAATATAGACTGTAGGCTTTCTGGGTCGCCCGCTTCAAATGCGGCGCGATAAGCTGTTTTGAGCTTAGTTAATTCCTGAGATCGCTTTTGTCCACGCTTGTTCTCAGCGGGATCGGCTGACTGGAGTAGGGGGGCAATGTCATCCTCGTATGCGGACAAGCGTCCATTCAACTCGAGCATGTCATTAAGCAGGCGAGCGCGTGTAACCAGATCATCGACCATGCCCGGATTGCCGTCCATAGCCGCAACGATCTCTATATCAGTCCTTCTTATCTCTTCCTGAATCGCTACCAAATCGACCTCTAGGTTCAGGTCAGTTGGCATACGGCCAGTGGTATCTGGGCCTTGAGTCTCTGCCTCCGCTGTCCCGGGCTCGGGAGCATTTGGGTCAGGATCAACATCCGGGTTTGGCTGTTCACGGTTGGGCGGAATATTGTTTTTAAGAATCTGGTTTACAGTCCCTTGGGGGAGTTGAGGTATCTCGTCTTCTGTCCACCCAAGCTCAACCAGTCGTCGGTTCTCACGGAATATTGTTCCCGGCGCATCGACAGTGCGGCCCATCTTTTGATACTGAGCACCAAGTCCACCGAACACAGCACCAGCTCCAGCGCCAAACAATATGCCTGACCCGCCAGCTACTGCCGCATCTCCAAAACTATACTCGTCGCGAATACCAAGATTGATGTCTCGAGCTTGCTCTAAAGAGTTGAATGCGGTTTCAGCAATACCACTTGCGGCACCTTCAGCGATAGCACCTTTCTTCATGCCAGCCGTGAGAGCACCCTGAGCGCCTTGCCGCAAAACAGCTTTAGCCGCTTGTCCACCAGCACCAAAACCGATTAGGTTTAGTGGGTCTGTGACTGCCGCTGCAACATTGATTGCCAGACCTTTAGCGCCTCGTCCACCTTCCTCATAGAAGTCTGGAACGCTGTCGAACACTTCGTTCATGCGAATCATGAGCTGTCGCTGTCGCGAGTCGGCACCCATTGATTCTGCCACTTCTTTACCGAGGGAGACAGAGTTCATGTTCTGCCACTGATTATCAGTGTAGAAGGTATCGATCAGGTCTGTTTCGCTGTTGAAGTATTGGCCTTTGCCTGCGTAGTACTCACGCATTTCGGCCATAAAGGTGGGGTCGTTGAAGGCTTCTAGCCCAGTTGAGGTGCTTAAAGTGCCAAAGGTGTAATCAGTTGGTTCGCTCAGCCCGTCTATATCTACTTGCGTAGATACGCGCCGATAATCATCTTGGTAGTCTGCCACGTCGGTTCTCCAGTTTCCGTATTAGCTAACCCATACGGTACTGTTGAACCGACGCTTGGTCGTCCCTGTTAGAGGTTGCTCATCAAGGCGTTCATAATGAGATTAGTCTGATCATCAAGGGTCGTTCCTTGCCTTCTCATGTTTGGATAGTTGGCATTAACCGGGTTCTGGCTAGTCCCACGACGTTGAGCCAGCCTTTTGCTTGAGCCGGGGTTTCCTCCGGGCGTGCTAAGCGAGGCCGCTGACGGATGCTTGTTTACGCCAGCTTCGCGCATGGTGTCCTCAACCTGCTGTTTCGTTAGCTGACCACCACCCCTAATAATGTCAGCATAACCCTTCCTCTCGAAGTAGTCCTGCAACTGGAACATGTTAGCTGATCCCGGATCGAAGTCATTGATCGTTGCCAAGCCTTTATCTCGAAGGGCGACTGACCTAGCCTCAACTTGAACCTGAGCCAGCTTTTGCTGAAGTTGTTCTACTTGCTGGTCAAGAGACGCTATGTGCTTCTGTCCTTGAGCCCTTGCTAGAGTAACCTGCTGGCCGTAGTCTTCGTTAATGGTTCCATAGAAGTTTGCCGGATTCTCTGAGCGAGAAACTATATCAATAATGGTTTGACGCTGAGTCGCAATATCTTGGATATGACCCTGAAGGTCTCTAATATGAGAGTTATAGTTAGACGACCCAAGGCGAGTTTGATACTGGTTGCCTTTAAAGTTGGTTACATCTGCGGTGTCACCCAAGACCTTTTTGATTTGATCTTGGTTTTCACTTATCTGCTTGCCAACTCTTCCTTGGCTATTAGCACCATCACCAAATGCGTCGCCAACAAAGTCTGTTATATAGGTCTTCTTTTGGAGACCTTGATTCTGCATGTATTCATTCACAAGGTTTTGCTTGTAAGTATTAGTAGTCACAAATCCATTCTGGCTGTACCTACTGAGTATCTCATTCATTTTCTTCGACGATATTCCATCCCCTTCGGCGTCAAGCTCTGAAACCAAGGCAGATATAGCGGCACGGTTACTCGAGTTGTGGGTCATTGAAAAGTTTTGGAGGGCGATCTGTGCCGTCTTGTCATCTATCTCGTCAAACTGAGAGAGATAGCTGACAAGCTCGTCAGTGTTTGCCTTTACCATCGGGATGGCTCGGTCGGTTCCGGCAGTCATCGCCGCCGAACGCTTACCGTCAAAGAGGTTGTCTTGCTGGGCCGTTAAACGCTGTTCGATTTCTTCGTCCTCTAAAAACATAGAGAACCTCTCTCCTATAGCCTTGCGAATACTATCAACATTGCCAGAGCCAACCTGATTTAAATAGTTTGGGTCGGCAAGCAATTTATTTAATTTATCAAACGCAGATACTCGTCGAGTCTCTTTCTCATCCTCAAAAAGATTGGAGTAGAGATTCTTGAAGGTGCCAGAGTTGACCATGTGCGGGTTAGCTGAATTGCTGGAGAACTCATCAAATGATGTCCCCGCAGAGATTTGTGAGGTGATCAGGTCTTTATTATCGTTAAAGTACCGCTGATCAAACTGCTTACTAATAGCGTTTAGGTCTAGCCCCTGAAGGTAACGCTTATCATCATCTAGCTGATCGCTCTGGAATCCGGTCTCTGGGTTAAGAGCGTTCAGATCAGATTGAAGGCGATTCATAGCAGTCTTGATGTCGCCTGTTTCGGTGTAGTAACCAAACAAGTTGTCCTGCATATCCTGCTTATTTTGTTTCTTGGCGGCAACATTGGATTGGTACTCTCGACGCTCTCTAGCGTAATTAGCCTGAGAGTTCCTGAGAGCAATATCTTTGATCGTCTCTTCAGTTGCGGCACCCGTGCGCAAGTAAGGGCTTGAGCCAGCGAACTGGTCAACCGCGTCACGCAACTCTTGTGTGGTGGCGTATGGGTTGGCTTTCTTGTATTCCTCAAAAGCCTTTGCTGTCTTCATACGCTGATTATCAAGCTCGTCATTACGATCCTGATAACCTTGGTATACGTATCCGCCAAATGCCATGTCTATTACCTGCTATTCGTTTTAATTAACTAAAGGGATTGTAGGGTGTGCCGCCAAAATCAGGGGATACATATCCGCCATCTGCCTCAAAGGAAGCAATATCAAATCCTCCTCCGCCCCCTCCTGACTTGCTGAAGAAATCAGGGAATCTTTGGTCTAGGAACGCTCCGCCTTCTTTCCCTAGTGTTGAGAGAGCATTACCATACTGCGTTGATGCTTTTACCGCTCTATCGAACTGGTTGTTTGCTGCACCAGAGGCATTCGTGTAGTTAGTACCCATCGCTGTTGCCTGATTGCTAAAGAAGTTGTCTGGGTTATAGCTATTTAACTGCGGCCCAGAAGCATAACCCTTCGCGTTGTTTGCGGCATAGGTAAAGCCGGGGTTATTCAACTGCTGTGCGTAGGGGTTTGATACTTGCCCTGCACTGTTAATGCCGCTACCTATAGCCATAGGGCCACGGACGCCAACCGCTGATGTACGGGGATTCTGTAGGTATGCGTTGAATGCAGAGCCAATATCGCGGTCTAGGACTGCCGATGTCTGCGGATTCAATCGAGCTTCGAGGTCAAGACCTGTCATTCCAGCCTGCTGTTCTGCATCCATCTGCTTAGAAAGAGAAGCATGAAGATTCTCGAATCGATCTTTGCGAATCTTGTTTGCTGTCTCAACACCAGTGGCCGCATCAGCATTTGCACGAGCCTTGGCTTTAGCGTACTCAGGAGCCAGACGAGCAATGACTTCTGCTCTCTGGGCGTTAGCTGACCCACCCATGTCCATGCCTGAACGAATCAGGTTAGCTTCAGTTGTAGACATTGCCCTGTCAGCCAATGAGTCCACCTCACCTTTGTATGAGTCGTAGAGGACATCGGATCGACGTCTAAACTCGTCCTCACCTATTAGCTCAGGAGTAGAGATATTGCCAAACTGATCTAGGACTTCGCGTAGCCTGTCTCGAGTTGCAGATGACTCACCGATCACTCTGTTCTGACGGTCGATCTCTTCGCGTCGTTCTGCCGCACGTATTCTTTTGTCTTCTTGAAGTCTGTTGAGCCTGCCTGCGAACTCCTCGTTGAGAGTCTCGCGGTTCTCACCCATGCGATCTAGTTCTTGGTTTCTCTCTGTGCGGGCGCGCTCTCTCTCGGCCTGAAGCTCGGCGATAGCGAAATCTCTTTCTTCTTGGGCTAGATTGTCGTTTCTTGCAATTCGATCAAGCTCAAACTGGCGACGCTCTCTAGCCGCAGCATCCATCATGCGCTGACGACTGAAGTTGTCATCCCTGTCCTGAATAAGCCTGCCTTCGTTTCTTCGGTCTTGCGCTCTCAGGTACGCCTGAAGGTCTTGCTCCGCTCTGTTCTGACTGTTGTAAATATCTTTAAAGTAGTCATTTTGATCTTCCTGCAAGCCAAGGGTATAACCACCCATTTGGCCCATAAACGCAGCATTCTGAGCAGAATCTCTTCTGGCGGCTTCAGCGACCTCGGCCTGATACGCGGCCATCTTCTGTTGGTACTTAGCGGCACCTCGGCTTCCAATAGCGCCAAGTATAGAGCCACCCATTTGGAATGCGGCTGAAAAACTCATGTTAAACTATTCCCGTCATTAGGTTCCTAGCAAACGAGGACTGGTTATTCATGTTCACCAGCTCGTCTTCGTCGTCAAGGTTCGCCAAGTAAGCAGTTAATTGCTCCTGCGTGATAGGAGTGTTTGCATCTCCCACTGAGGCGAACTGCAAGTTCCCGTAAGCATCAACAGCGCCTTCAACTTCTGCGGCGGCCAATGCGTCTCTGCTTGCAACCTGTTCAGCATCAAAAGCAAGTCGGTCACTCTGATCCCTGTATATGTCTGCTAATCCCGCAAGCTCATCATTTGCCTGAGTTGCGCCATAGCGTTCGATCTCTTGGCGCAATGCCTCGATCTCGTCCCCGGCAGTATTCAAGCCGTCATTGTCGAAGAACTCCCGGTTACGAATGTCCTGCAACAAAGTCAGCGCGTTACCCTCGAGATCGCTTCTTTTGAGGCCAAGGCTTTCAAGTCTTTCGTCCACGCCACCAAATGCTTTTTGGAGAGCGGCATAGTTTGTGTCAGTTCCGCCTTGGTACTGTCCAAGCTCTGCCATCTCGCGATCAATCTTTGATCTGAGATTCATTAGGCCCGCTTCGTCGTAGTCTTGAATATCTCCGAGTCCGGCCATTAGCTCCTCTAGCTGTCCAGATTCAGCAAGCAATGCTGCGTCTCTTTCACCTATGAGGCCAGATAGCACGCCTTTAGCTTCCTCTAACGTCCCAAGCTGTCCACTTGAGTCGAAGGCTAGGTCGCTTGTGACGGAGCCAAGGTCACCCTCAAGAGCCCTGATTTGATCTTCAAGGTCTTGAATGCCATACAGGTCTCTTGTCCCCGCTCGGCTTGCAGCTCTTGCGATTGCATCTGCACGCTGTCTTGCGGCATTACCAATGGTATCTAGTCGCCCTTGCTCTTCGGATCGCTCTCGCTGTAGACCATACAACTGGTCTTCAAGTGCATATAAGTCCTGAAGGTCTCGACCAATACTAAAGTCCATGTCGCTGTCGAACCCAGAAAGCTGGCTTTCTAGTTCTCTGATCTTGTTCTTCAGTTCGGTTGGGTCGCCAACGTCAGCGATACCTAGATCATCGAATGTCGTTTGTAGGTCTCCGATTTGTCCACGGACACCACCTGTGCTCTCGTCCACGTCGGGCGTGGACGGGTCGTCAGGTATACCAGTAAAGAACTGATCGATGCGGCCCTGCTCAGTAGTTTGCTCGCCAATTCTCGAATTAATTAGAGCCTCAAGATTGTCCAGCTCAGTCATCGCATTCGCTTTCGAGTCAAAGCTAAGAGGACTATCGAAAGCGTTTATTTCGTTTCGCGCTTGCGCTAGGTCTCGAGAGAACCTACCAAAGTCAGTGTTGAGGTCGGCGAACTCAATATCGATGTCGCCTTGGTTGGCCTCATTAATGTACCGAGTAAAGAAGTCCTTACCGCGTCGCTTCTCTGCTTCTTCTCTAGCTTGAAGATCGTCAATGCTTTCTTGAATTCTATTCAGATCGCCGAGGTATTTGTTTGATAGACCCGTGTTCAAATCGGATAGGGTAGGCATGTCATACATAACCGACGCGCCGTAAGACTCTCCAGCAGGATTAAAGCCGGGAGAAACTGGAAGCCCGAACTCATCGTACTGGAGCTGCTGGGGCGGCTTGCGTGACCCAGAACTCGACCGTCCTGACCCTTGACCAGCAAGGCCAAAGTTTGCGCCAGCGAGACCACTAAAGTCGATGTTGTTAAAGTTAAGATTGGTGAGATCAAAAGCGGACGGATCGATGTTAGCTAAGGCATCTTGCTTTTCGGCCTCTTGAGCTTTTAATGAGTCTTGAACGCCACTCATCCATGAAACATCGCCAGCATTGAAAGACTCGAGGTTACCCCTCAAGGATTCAATTTCGCTCTCAATATCAGAGAGACCACTAAGGTCATCACCCAAGGACAGGCCGCCCACTGTGTCACGGAAACCACCAATGCCAGACGCAGAATCTGTCAACGCAGAGTTGAATAATTTGATTCTGTCGTTATAGTCGCCAGCCAATCTATTTCTGGATTCGTTCTCTTTAGAGACTGCGCTCTCTCGCTGTCTGGTATAATCAGGCGGCGGGGGAGGTGTCGGAGGCCCAGATTTCTTACCCATGTTTAATCCACCTACATTCTTCTTTCAACATTGACATCAGGATCGCGTCCTCGTGTGGTTCGTCTCCAAAGAATCTTCTGAGCCTTCCTTCTTCAACAAAGCCCATCTTCTTTTGGAGTTTCAAGGACTCTTCGTTTCCTGCCCTCGTATTGGTACATAACCTCAAGACATCACACTTAATGAAAGGGTAGCTATAGATTTCCCTCATTATTCCTTTGGTTAATGCTTTCTTGTCGTCCATCCAAATGGACGCCCATATTTCTCTCTTCGTGTAGTTGGTGTAAGTAACACCACCAACTAGCTTGTTCTCTTTTGAGTCCCAGATGCCTATCGAAGAGTTAGGCTCTGGGTAGGCAGGGCATTCACACTTCATTGAGCATATAGCTGCAAGTGCCTCCTGCCTTTCGCTTGTGCAGATGTACCGCACTTAGCTACTTAAAATACTGATGGCTAATGTAATCTCCAGAGTATTAAGACTGCTTGCGTTCGTAATATCGAACCCAATCAGCTTTGACGATGAAGTTGAATCAATCTCTTGCGGTGTGGACAAGACGACCTCTAAGCCTGAAGAGGTTACCGAGTGAGTCGAACCAACAGCTACGCCATTCACAGTTATCTGAACAACACCTGTTCCAGATGCGCACTGCAAACTGATTGCATCAACCTGAATTTTTTGCCTGTAAATTCTTTTGATCTGGACGTTGCCGTTTGAGTTACTGCCAGCACTCTTTAAATATATGCTGTCAGATGCCAACACGGTGGGTAACTGAGCCGCTGGTAATCGGCCAGTGCTATCCAGTGTTGCTACTCCGTTGGCCGCGCCCTTCTGTGTAACCGGGACAACTGCGGTGTAATCAATATCTGCGTATGCCAGAGCAGTGCCTGTAGCGTTTACCTTTACAAACTGACCCGCATTCGCGGCGGCAAAGGTAGGCAGTGAGCTTTCTGGGGCAGTCTCTAGCCAAGCTGTCCCTGTATAGAACTTGAGTCGGTTAGGTGAACCTGATGTGTCCATCCACAAGTCACCGCCCGCTGGCGCTGATGGTGTGGTTGAGCTAACAGTGAGCTTAGCTGCTGTTGCAATATGAGCAACAAGGCCAGCGACTTTTGCTTGAGTAATATCACCATCCGCCACCTGTAGGTTGCTGTAGAGAATCTTGCCTGTAGCTGTGTCAGTGAAGTTGGCTTCTGTCATTAGGCCAGTGACTACGTTAGTCTCTGTGCTCTCAACAGTAATAATGGATACGACATTGCCGGAAGCTACTGTGCTAGTAAATGTTACTGTGTCAGTTGCCGCGTTAGTCACATAATCATTTGCACCACCTGTTCTTTGCAGGATGCCGTTCTTGTATACCTGAAGAACTGTTGAATCATCGTGAACAAACGGGAATACAGTTTGGTTCGCCGTGGTCGTAATATCTGAACGAGTAAAGCCAGTGATGGCAGTTGCTCGTATTTTGTAGATGGTCACAACGGCCCCAGCAGACTGACCTGAGTTGAAGGTGACCGTGTTCGCTGCGCTACTCTTTTGATAGTCGGCTGACGCGCCTTCGACCTTGAGTACACCGCTAACATAAACCAGTAGTTCGTCCGAACTATCAAAAGCGTAGTTAAACACCGTTTGACTGCTGGTAGCCGTCGTGTCTTGTCTGCTGTAGAGAATCGGAGCGCCAATCTCACTCACTACAGAACCTGCCGCTCCACGGAGTTCGGCGAGGGTTGCTAGGTTTGCCCAGCCAGTGTCTTGAGATGTGTAGGTTCCTACGCGGTATTGCAGACCATTAGAGCTGTCATTACGTAGCTCGATTGGCCCCTGCCAAATTCCGTCAGCAGTGAACAGGGTAGAAAGAAGCTCACCGAGCGTCTTGTCACCTAGTTCAGCAGAGTTCAAGTAACGTATTACGTTCTCGAATTCCGCGTTTATGTTCTGTGATGCAACATAATTTTGTGAGTTTTGTTGTCTAAGCCGTGCCATTTTACTTCCTCAGTATCACGCCAATGCCAATAATTCTGCATAACCCCTTACCATTTATGGTCAATCGGTACTGGGCAGCTCTGTATCGCATCTCTAGTTTTCTTTCGTATTGACGTGATAATGGGACATCAGGGAAGTAGTTGTCGTCCGCGCTATCGCTAATCTCGAATGACAAACTCCCTATCGTTCTACCCACGTCATCTATTACCTCTAGCGTCGCGCTACCTGATCCATCCGCTTGAATGATCAGAGAGTTCACTGTCTTTGTCTCAGTGAAACTGCCGTGCCAGAGAACGGGTGTCGTGACGACCATCTCAGGATGAACGTCACTCTCTTCCTCAATTTTGGCTATATCGTAAATGCCGCCAGAGCTTCCATAGACAAGTCGTCCGCCTTGGAATGATCCGCATCTTGCGTTCAAGAATGTTCCTTCAGACCATTTGGGCTTGCCTTCAGGGGTTACTGTCAGCGTTAATCGCTTAGACAGAACGCCGCCTTTTTGAGGAAAGAATATGTGGTACTGACTCATGTCAGGATCATAGGTTGCGGTAATGTCTTCAGGAGAATCGACACTCGCGATTAACTCGCGATACTTGATGTCTATCTTTTCTGATAGCTCTGTTCCCTCAATAGTTATACCGTTGTCCACGGATCGACGAAGACTGTGGACGCCAGATCGAGAGCAGAACAAGATGTCGCTACCTGCACGAGTTATAGTGGCATGGCTCACGCAACCTACGTTGATACTTGCCTTATCATCGAGCGCCCATAAATCAATGTTGGCGTCTATGCCATAGATAAGTACCCGGTCAGAGGTGAAGACCGCCAAGCGAGTTTGCTCAAACTTAGCCAGACCAGTAATCACTTCTGATGTGCCTAACTGGTTTGATACGTCTATCGCGCCAGCACGTAGTACGCTATTACTGTCAATAGGCTCGTCCCCGGGGAATATTCCATCGTCGTCCACACGGGACAGAAATATCTGAGTCTCTCTGCCAGATACGCCTGCAACACAGAATCGCCTAGCAACAGATGCGGCGAAGGATGGTCTAAGCTCGTTAAGATCAGGGCTTCCGTTTGGGGTGTACTTGATACCGTCATACGAAATCGACTGAGAGCCAGAGCTGAAGAAGTGAACCTTTCTATTGAAGACCGCCGAAGTTACATTAGAGCCAGACGGGAAAGCATCCGCATACTTGTGGTCGTCTTCGCTCACAAGGTTTATGCCTGCGCCATCCTGCTCTGCGTACACAACATTTTTAGCAGAATAGAAATTTACGTTTAGGATTGGGTGCTCACCCTGAACTAACTTAGCTCCCGGGTCTCTGACTATCTGTCCCCGCCAATCACAGAATGCATTGGTTACCTGCGCAAGATGCTGGCCCTTGCCTGTATCTAGTGAGGTTGTGTCTCTGGAGACGTCGAGACCCTGAAAGCCGTCATAGCCAACAGTCTTGGTTTGAACTCCTGTTGGAGCTTTAGTCGCCATCAGTAGGTCACTGTCCCATTAATGGTGCTTGTGGACTTGGCTGTGTAGTTGCGCTTGTTGGTGCCGTTGTCCATGACACGCATCTGAATAGGTGTGTTTCCGTTCTTTAGACGCCAGAGTTCTTGGCTGATCGTTCTGATAAAGAAGGAACCGTACTGCTGTGACTTTTCAGATGCTTGTTGTGTCGCGTAGTGATAGAGCAAGCCAGCGATCATGATCGTGTCAGGAATAGGGCGGGTCTCACTCAGGTGCTCGTAGTAGTTGAGTTCGTTTGTTGCATCCCAGTAGGGGTGCATACGCACTTCATCAATAACCATGTTGGCAAACTCGATGAACATTAAGACCGCATCACCAGATAATGTCCCGGGCGAGAAGTCACCAAATCGGCGAACAGCTTGCATGGCCATCGTCTCTAACGGTGAGTTCTTGTCTGCTACATGGGGATTAGTGTTGCTGGTCTCTGCCATCTTAGTCTACCTCTAGGACTCGCCCTGTCTGAACGAAGTGGTGGCGACGAACAAACACTGCGTCCTCCTGAGAGAACTCCCAGACTAATCGTCCACCGGGTTCTAGTGAGGCGTAGTTGTCGCGAATGCTGAATTGAGTAGGCTCTATCTCTTTAGATTGAAACCAAACTGTCTCAGGAGCCTTCGGTGTAGCAGGAGCTTTTGCTTCAGCCTTAACTTTCTTCGCCTTTGGTTTATCGGTTACTTTACTTTCCATTATCGTCTCCATAAAAAAAGGGTAGCAGGTTGCCCTACTACCCCTAATTTACGCTTCAAGAAGCGACTGGTCGTCCGCTTATGCGTTGCTTGACCAGTTCTTGATGTAGCAATGAGTCTTATCCTGAAGCATCTCCAGACCACACTCGGTCAGGTACTCGTGGATAGAACCATCAACACCGTTGCCCTGACGGTTCTCATACAGAGCAGTATCACGACCTTCTAGGTGGCGGTACTTCAAGTATGGGAAGTCAACAACAATCATTGCGTTGTCCATGCCCGGAACCTGACGGAACTGCGGGTGGAGGTGAACCATAAGGTCACCAGCAAAAGTGTTGTAGCGAGTCAGGTTCACACCGTATGCACCTTCAACACTCTCTGGACGCCAGCGAGACTTACCGAACTCCTGCAAGTGAGCAGCTACCTTGTAGCCAACAAATGCAATCTTCTCTCGTGAACCATACTTGAATACAGTCTTGATGAGTTCTTCATCAAACTGAGCTTCGTTCATGGTGCCATCGCCATCGATGTCGCTTGCAACGTCGATAACGCTTGAGATAGAAGTGGTAAGACCACCAGTGTAACGACGAGGAGCCGCAGAAGAAGCACTCTCTTCAGCTTTGATGCCGAACAACATAGCGCGTTCGATGTCGCTCATGTGAAGTTTCAGCGCCTTAGTCATCGCTTCGTCTTCTTTATCGCCAGTACGCAGATAGGTTGACTTCAGAGTGTTAGACACACCGAAGGCAGTACGGAAAATCTGAGTGTAGTTAGACGCTACAGTTGCATCAAACGAGATAGCCGTACCGACATCTTGGTTTTCAGCAGCGGCAAAGCCAGCTACAAACAGTGGTGCGTTGTCCGCGATTTGGTGAGCAGTTCCGCCGATGTTACGCACAACAGTTAAAGTTGTAGCAGTAGTATCAGAGGCGACACGCATCACTTCACCAGTCTGGCTGTTCACAAGGATAGCGCCAGCAACGGCGTACTTGTTATCAGCAGAAGCATCTACAGTGATTGAAGTTGTGCTTGTTGAAGCAACAGCACCATTCACTTGCAGTTTGCGGTCTGGCAGTTCGTCACGAAAGTTCTTGTATTCAGGATCGTCAGTAGCTTCTGATGAACCCATAGAAAGCAGAGCGTTTAACGGTGCATTACCGTTTGGCTCTAGTAGTGTGAATAATTCACGATAGTTTTTGGGGCGAAAGTCACTTGAGAACTCTCCAGTACCCCGTACACCTTGAATAGCCATGATAAGTTTCCTCTTATAGGCAAAAGTTTACGAAAATAGTTTGGTGAGTTACTGCGCCTTGTGAGGAATTACCGTCCCAAAAGGAATGTACTCGGTATAGCTGTGTTGCAAAAAGGGGCCGTAGCGCCTGTGATTTAATAATATGACTTATGGGATATACCCATCGTCCCTGTTTGCAAAAAAAAAGGCTCCCGATTGGGAGCCCTTTCTGTGGTGCTTAGTGCTACTAGCCTTTGTTCATCGCCGCAGAAGTTAAGCGGTCTAAGGTAGTTGCTTCAGGATTTGCAGAACCATCTGCTCCGCTACCCATAGGAGTCTGAGCTACAGTGCCAGTGAATGACTGTCTGCGTGCATTGATCTCTTTGAGTCGCTCCATCTCAGGAGAAGCCATGTTGTTTTTAAAATCGTTCATTACGTTAGCGGTCAAGCGGAGATCAACAAAGTCGTCCTCCGTGTATCCACGCTCGTAAGCAAAGATTCTAAAGTCTTCTGCCTGCTCATCCGATAAGCCAGTGGCTTGAGCCGCTTTATCTAGGTTGTTGGCAATCGCTTGCTTGATAGCCTGACCCTTCATGTCTTGAGCTTCGAGACCTTGCTGAACAGCTTGGTTAGCGTTACCTTCGGATTGTCTCAGGACTTGACCTAGCATCTGCTGAAGCTGGGTCATGTTAGCGCCCATCTTGTTCATCATGTCAGCTTGCTCTCTGAATCCCGGTGGAAGCGAAACAGCGTTGTCTTCTTCCCATTGGGCCAGAGCATCCATTGACGTCTCAGCTTTGGCTTGGACGTTTGTCTTGCCGTCAGTGTCGCCCATCTGTGCATTCGTCTCGTTAGCCTTTAAGAGATTCAGCAGTTGACGTGCGGCGTCATCAGGACTTTTAGCAACACCGTTTTTGATTGCGGCCTCAACTACTCTGTTAAGGTTAGAGTTCTGGGCCTGCTTGTGATTGACATCACGGTAACGCTTAAAAGTTTCCGAGATTTGCTTCGGGCTCAGCTTTCGCATATCGCCTTCACCAAAGTCGATCTCGTATAGAATCGCGTCTGCATCCATACGATCACCTTCTGTTTTTGGTGATCCGTCAGCAACAGCTTTCTCTTGGTCAGTGGGTACTTCAGGAGCTTTCTGAGCGGCCTGTTGAGGCACTGGTTGCTCTGGTACTTGTGGTTGGACACCCATTTGTTGCGATGCCACTCGGTCTATCATTGCACTTGGGTCTATCGGTTGGTCAGCCATTTCTTATTCCTCTCCCGGCCTTGGCGGGGATTTAGTTAGTATGTCGAAAGAAGCCTGAGCTTCGTCCGGCAGGTTTGCTGCCTCAAGTGCTATGGCGCTCTCCAGATGTGCTGTGAGTCGCTCAGGTAGATCAAGAAGCTGTTTTGCGGCCCAGATTGAGCCACGACGAAAGTGCATCTCTTCAACTGACATGTTTGCATTAGTTGCCATGCCAAGAGCTGCACCGACGATCTCTTTCTCCATGACCTCTTCGATGTAAGTCCATCCGCGAGAGGTCTTGAGTGTTGCTAGTCCCTTATGAAGGGTTTCATGTTTACGTGACATTTAATTAACCTTAGAGTTTTTACTTGCGGCCCTTACCTCTGCCGCCCATTACTGGTTTGAACTTTTTGCTCGCGCTGGGCTTCTTCTTGCTTCCAGCGTTCTTAGTTACTCTCTTGCGTCCCATTGCCATTGTCGTATTCCTCTCTTGCTAGTCTTCGTTTAAGTAGGTGCTCAATCTCTTCTGGGTGAGCACGTAAGTAGTACCTCTTAGCCTCTAGCTGTCTGCTTGCATCATCTAGCTCGGTTAGCCTCTGGATGAATATCAAGGCGTATGGCTCATCGACGAGAGGCGTAAATTCCTCTTCATCATCTATAAATTCTGGGTCGGGGTCGTCCGGGTGAAAGCCAATAAACCAGAGGTTACGTCGGGAAAACTTTTTCTCGGAGTTAAGCCTATCCAAGTCCTCGTGCATTTCTTTTGCTGTCATCGACGGGCTTAACTCGTAGTGGATGACAATGCTCTTGTCCTTGGGAAAGTTTCTTGATGTTCTCTGTATGTTTGAGTAGCCCCAACCAAAGCCGCTTTCGATGTCTACCTTGTCTGAGACAATAGCTTTCGATGCGTAAGGGCAGGCGGGCATACCAGAGAATTGAGGGTGGACGGTGGACAAGGCATCGACTGCCCAGACACGAAGTTCCTCGCGGATTAAATCTTTCATTCGCCTGTTGTGTAGACGTTTACTGCCAGAGCAGTGGCAATAGCGGCCAGAACAAGCGTTGTTAAAAACTTAGCGACTGTCTGACCAACGGCCTTTTTTACTTCTCGCCACCCATCGAGAAGGTCTCTCAGTTCATGTACGTCATGAATAGCTTCTTCATCAGAAAGGCCAACGTCGGCAAGCGCCTTCTTTGCGCCTTTCTCCGCTGCCGCTTCAAGCATTAACTTGAATTCTTCTGATTTTATATCCATAGCAGATTGTCGCTTTAGGGTTACAGGGTTGTCGTCCTACTTTAATTGGGGGCCGATAAACCAAGTCACGATGCTGTGGCGTGTGCCTGATGTGACGGGAGTTACTTGATGTAGTCTGAATGATGGGAACACCAGTATTGACCCTTGCTCTTTAAACCCCTCTACAGTCTCACCTTCACCGTCCTCGTTGATGAAGTGAAACTCTCCGCCCTCATAGTCTTCTGGCTTATTAAGCTGGATCACGAGACTTATTTTTCTCATGTCATCCGAGAGGGCATGGGTATCCATGTGAGGCTTGTAGTGTTCGCCAATGCCATAGCGAGTGAATTGAACGCCGTCTTGTCCAGTAGCATCAAACTGCCATGCTTGTTCGTTGGCCAGTTTGCCGTACATGTTTGTGATTGCGGTAATCCAGTGGATAGGTGGAACCCAGCCGATCTTTGAGCGACGAACATCCTCGTTGACTTCTCCGCCAGCAATACCGTCCTCCAGCTTCTGAGAGTTTCCGCAGTCGATGATAAGGTCGCAAAGACCCTTGTCTAGCTCACCAGTCCAGAGCCAGTACTCAGGGTTTAGGATCATTTATAGATGACTGTGACGAACATGTCGTCTTCGGCCGTGAGGGTTGCTTGTGATGACTTGATCTCGATAAAATCTTTCGAGTTAAACGTAGTGCCAGAGACATTAGCTGCTGAACCAATGAGAACGATAAAACAGGAATCTCCTTCTTTGTTTATCTGAACTGTTTCACCTGAGCGAACTGGGCGAACCTTTCGTTGCCAGTCATGCTGGTTAGCGGACGGTAGGAAACAATATAAGGACGAGCTTTCAAGTAGAACAGTAAAATCGATATGCGTTGAAACAGGAATGTAAGGAACAAACATTGACTGCCAGTCTGTTTGATCCCACCACGTCGAGGCATCCGAGAATGCAGTGACTGTCTTATCGGTGGAGTTGAACTCCCACCGAGTAATAAAGAATGGTTCGGTGCCAGTTATCGCAGCCTCTATTGCATCCATGTCCGCGTCATCAGGGCATGTCCACTTGAAAGAGACGTGCTCGCCTGAAGGGATGCTTGAGTCATTTGTTGCAATGAGCCAAGGGGTCATGCCACATATCACATCTGTCGTATCGGGGTGATACTGGGTATCAGTATCATTGTAGAAATGGTGATGCGACCCAAAGCTGGCTGTTCTCCCCACGCGCATATTGAGCGCCTGTGTTAGTGCCGTGTCTCCGCCACTACTTACTTGAAGGGCGAGTTCAGGTTCTAAGTCCGCGCTCATCAGACAGAACCCGCAGTTACTTGAATTGTACCTGAGCCTCCTACGAGACTGTCAGTTCCTTCAGGGATTGATGAGGGAGGGGCTTCAGCAGTTTGTATCTGAGAGCCTATAGCTACTTTGGTTTTTGCGGAATCTATTGATGAGCCATCAGTTACAGGGCTGACAAGGATTCTCTTGCTGACTCCTGCTACGGAGTAAGTGACGATGTACTCATTGGTATCTGAGTCATATCCCACGATGTCATAATTAATCGTGCTCATTTTCTTTCCCACATAGTTTCTCGATACAGGCTTGGCTGAGACAATCTTCGCTCTCGGGTGAGATTAAGGGTCTTGATCTCTTTGCTATTCATAGCACGTATCTCTGGTTTCTTGTTCATGCCTCGTTTAAAAGGTATGGCTTGGGCAATAGGATAGCCGCGAGGCAATCTTATGGTCGTCCCTTTTTGTTTTAGGAATGAGGGGAAGTTTACAAACTCAAAATACTTGTCTGTCTCTACTATACCGCTCATGCATTCGATGATGTTGTTCTCACGGTTGAGAGGGGGGACGAAGAGTGTTGACCAGCCGGGAGGGGTTTTCAGGTGCCAATAGTTTAGGAACTTGAGTGGTGGGGACGGTAAAGCGTTATGCCCCTTTATCTGAGAGGCATCATGCGTCTGAATGACATCACGGGAGAAGTCAGATCGCCACTCCACTCCGCTTCCGTCATCGTTGACCACTATTTCTATTTCAGCGGGTGTAACCATTAACCAGCCAGAAACCATTGCATCAAGGAATGGAGGACATCTTTTAATTGTTCTGTCGGGCCAAGGGCCGCCGTCCTCATCCTCGTGATCGAAATTCTTGAGCCTCTTAAACCATTCAGGGATTTCGGATCGAGCTGGCTTGGGCTCAGGAATGATTCCGAGGAGGGCGGGTTCTGTTGTAAAGGTTACTTTAGGTTTACTTAAAATCATTGTCTCTCGAACGTAATAGTTACAGTGCCGTCTGCTACAGTGACTGGTATAGCCTGCTGTGCCTGAGTTACTGTTATACTCTGATTCGAGTAGGTAGTCGTCCCGCCTGCGTTACCTGATGATCCAGAGTTTCCTGCTTTCCCAGTCCAGTTGCTTGGTGCGGGATTACCGGGATTACCAGAGCCTCCGCCAGTACCTGCATTTCCTGCGCTTCCGCTTGACCCAGCGTTACCGGGGTTGCCGTTGGTCGCTCCACTGCCGTTGTTGCCATTGCCTCCCGCCACTCCACTTCCGCCGCCACTTCCGGGTTGACCAGCTCCAGCTCCTGATCCGGGATTGCCGTAAGCGCCTACGTTACCAGCGTTGCCAGAAGTTCCTGCGTTCCCCGCGTTTCCAAAGTTGGGTCGTCCACCGCGTCCGCCAGCGCCACCGTTACCAGTGCTTTCCCAAGTTCCCCCAGCGCCGCCATTTCCGTAGGAATTGCGGACACCATCAGGAGAGCCTACCGCTCCGACTGCTCCGTTAGTGCCAAAAAAAGACGTGCCTCCGCCGCCACCGCCGCCGCCAGCACCGCCACCACTTCCACCGTTCCCTCTTGCACCGTTGTTTCCGGGGTTTCCTGACGAACCAGCGTTGCCGGGATTGCCTGCGTTACCGCGATAACCTGCGCCTCCTGCGTTGCCGTTGTATCCGGGAGTGCCGGGATTGCCGGAATTTCCTGCGCTGCCTCCATTTCCTCCTGCACCGTTCGTCCCCGGGTTTCCTGCGTTGCCGGGATTACCGGGGGCTCCGCCGCCACCTGCATTTCCTGCTGGCCCGCCTGCACCTCCATTGCCTCCTGCTCCACCAACACCAGCCGCTCCGCCTGCGAAGTTGGCATAGTTGCCGAAGGTTGTTGCCGCGCCTGCATTACCGTTGGCTCCTGATGCGCCATCAGCTCCAGCGTTACCTGCTGAGCCAGCAGAGCCTGCACTTCCATCGTTGCCTGCATTGCCTGATGATCCCGAGTTAGCACCACTGCCGTTGCTGCCTGCATTGCCTGCACTTCCAGCAGTGCCGCTGTTACCTAAACCTCTTCCATTGCCAGAGGAGCCCATAGACCCGTTGTTGCCGATTGATCCTGCACCACCGGGGTTTCCGGCGTTTCCGAGTCCGCGTCCATTACCGTTGCTGCCGACACCTCCTGTGTTGCCATTAGTTCCAGCACCACCTGCGTTTCCGGGGAATGCTGTTATATTATTTGATTGAGGATTTTGACCTCCACCATTCCCTCTAGCTCCTCCGGGGCCGGGGGAAGCGTTTCCGGGTGAACCCGGATTTCCTGACAAATTTTTAAATGCTCCTCCATGTCCACCGCCACCACCACCACCACCGTTACCGGGCCCACCTGCGCTTCCGGGATTGCCCGCATTGCCAGCACCACCTCCGTTCCCTCGGTTTCCTCGCGCACCATTATTTCCGGGGTTACCGGGGTTACCGGCATTTCCCGGATTACCTGCATTGCCTCCGTTTCCTCTTACGCCATTGTTGCCTGCGTTCCCGGGATTACCTGAGTTTCCCGCATTACCTCCCGCACCGCCATTTCCTGCGACACCCGGATTACCCGGGTTGCCAGCAGTTCCTTGGTTACCGGGATTCCCGGCGGCTCCATTTCCACCGGGATTTCCTGATGAACCTTTAGCTTGGATGGAAACCTTTGAGATTCCCGGCGGCAAGTTAAAAGTACCCGAGGACGAGAGTGTTACCGTACCCCCGGGAAATAGAGGGTCGGCTTTAAGAGAGGTTCCGAGGAACGGCATTTAGCTCACCTTTACGGCTAGTTCAACAAAGTTGCTTGGTAGGTCTGATGACTGAATTGCGTAACCAGTTTTTCTGTATGCGTCTGAGCCGTCCTCTGCTTCCCAGATGACGATGTCATAGATGATTACCGGAGATGCAGTAAATACTATTGGCTCTTCATTCTCATCATCGAACCAAGTGGATAGTGCGGCCAAGTTTTCTGCGTCTTCTTGATATTGCAAGTCTTGAAAAAGAATAGCGCGAGTGTCTAGCCACGCCCTCAGTTGAGATGTAGCTAACTGCCCGATCTTTCCGTGAAGATTGATGTTGTCATAACGAACAGGAGTGGTCATTTTTAAGCCTCATAGAATGACAGTGAAACGTAAATCGTAGTGGAACCCTTCACCAATAATGCGGTGTATATGGTTTCCTTGTTGGCAGAGGCGTTTACTGCTGGCTGTGTGGACGAGCTGTTGTACTTGATCGTGTAGCCACCCGGAGCAGCGAGAGTAAAAGTTCTTCCGCCAGTGGCGTCCTGCTTAACGAAGATTGTGACTGACCTTGCTGTTCCGGCAGGGAGTTCGTCAGTATCTGGAAGCGTGACGGTTGTGTCTCCAACCAATGTGTAGCGAACATTGTTGGTTGCATCTGGAATAGTTTGTGCGCCAGTTACGCTAGTATTTGACGCAATAATTTCTTGGAAATTCTCGAGGGTGACATCAGTGACTTTGTTGTTATCGAAGTCAATGTCACCCGTCATGGTGCCGCCCGCAAGCGGCAACTTGGCGGCGATAGCATTGTTAGTTGTCGTTGCGAAGTTGGAGTCATCGCCCAGTGCAGCGGCCAGCTCGTTGAGAGTGTCCAGAGCAGCGGGTGCACTGTCCACGACATTTGCTACAGCCGTGTCCACGTATGTTTTGTTGGCGGCATGTCCATTTGCTGTTGGGTTCGGAACTGTTATCGCAGTGGTGGTGGACGCGCCAATGTCGGCAATCGTTTGCAGATTAAGCGTTGTAGGTACAAATGCAGACGAGCCAGCGTTGTAGACGAGACCTTGGTTTGCTGTCGGAGTGGTTGCAGCCACATTAGATAGATCGCCAATCGTTATGTTTGCAAACCCAGCAGAAGATACAAATGAAGAGCCGTTGTAGACTTTCATCGCATTTGAGCTTGTGTCGTACCACAGGTCGCCCGTGGTTACTCCGCCCGGGGCAGAGCCTCCTATAAAGTAGGTGGTAGCAAAGGTGTTCACATTGTTGATGCTTGAAGCAACTGTGTTCACGTTTGATATTGATCCGGCCACAGCATTCACGTTGCTCGTGTTAGACGAGACGGAGGACACCGCACTAGAGATGCCAGCGACTGTAGTCACATTAGAGTCAATCCCTGCAACGGTATTAATGTTTGATGCGTTGTTAGCGACAGCGGTTATGTTGCTGTCAATTCCAGCAACCGTGTTCACGTTAGCAATGGAGCCTGCGACAGCTCCGATTGTGTCGGTGCCTGTAAGGTTTGTTGCGACAGTACCAATGTCTGTTGCGTCTCCTGCTACTGCTGTTACGCTGGCTGAGATTCCTGCGACACTGTTTACATTGGCGATGTTTGTTGAAACTGTGCCGATGTCTGAGGCATCGCCTGCGACAGCCGTTACGTCTGATGCAATGCCAGCAACTGAGGTTACGTTTGCGGAGATTCCGCTAACAGTGTTTACGTTTGCAATGTTGGTTGCAACGGTGTTGATGTTTGATATGCCATTAGCAACGGTTGTGACGTTGGTGCTGGTTGCCCAGTATTTCGCTGAGTAGTTTGTGCCGTCCACAGTACCACTGGTTTTGATTGCCCACTCAGAGGCGGCTCCCTTGCCAGCAGTATCAGTGATTCCTGTGCCGCCTATGGCCCATGCCTTTGCTGAGTAGTCTGATCCAGCAACAGCCCCGTCAACTTTGTTTGCGTAGTTCTTGACGAGAGTGCCATCAACAATCTTGAGGAACTTGTCTGCGGCAGGTGTTGCATTAGAGGATGTGTGGGCAACCGTGCAGACAAAGGTATCTTGGTCTTTGGTTGCAATGTCGAGCACCTTGTATGCAGTTGATGTTGCATAGGTGCCGCGTGCATTAAAGATTTCGATGCCAGAGTCAACATAGCTGTTTGTTGTTCCTACACGGACTTGCAGTTTGTTGTTGTCTGTCGTGAGCACCCTTACAGAAAATATCGTCGGGTCAAAGATGCCTGTCGATGCGTTAAAGATGTCGCCAAGCATTTGCGCAAGAGTGCGGTTGCCTAGCTCGGCATTCTCCATATAGGTGTCGAGGATGTGCTCGCCAGTCTTTGAGGAGACGAATCTTAGTTGCTCACTTGTCGGGCGTGTAATAGCCATTAGATGTTCACCTTGAGGTTAGCCACTTCGATTTCGAGATCGCGGACTTGCTTCTGTAACTTCACGATTGTCTTGGCGTTGGTTGCGCCCCAATCAGTAGTGTTGAGATCGACCTGACTAAAGACGGCGTGGACATAGTTCACGATGTCAGTATCTAGGTCGGGCTCCATTGCTGCTGCGAGTGCGTTTATCGTGTTAGCCATTTTGCATCCTCTGTTTCTCGCTCATCGGAATAAGGTTTCCTTTCTGAGCTTCACGTTCGATTTGTTCCTGCGGCGCAACACTTGCTCCACGCATTTTCTCCATAAGGGCGATTTGCTGACTAGGTGAGTTACCCTGTTGCTTCTCTTCCTCGGAGATGCGGAACTGGTCTAGGTCTGAAATGCCAAGTGCGCGGATTGCTTCTTCTGCAATCTTGCCCATCTTGTATTCCATGTTGAGGCCAGTCTGGGACATGATCTGTAGCATGTTCATCCACGTCTCTGCGTTTCTTGTTGGCTCCACTGGTAGCGTGCCATCGATAACGAGATAGTCGATCTTGCCTTGCAGGTCTTTAGCGCCATAGTCGATGTAGCCATCCTGAACCAAGTCAGCTAACTGACCGGGCATCTTGTCTTCATCGATCTTGATGGAGCCGTTAATTTCTAGTGCGTCCTGAATGTTCGAGGTCATCATGCGAACCATTGGACGGATTGTCGTAGCCGAGATAACGCGACTTAAAACACCAAGGCGCTGAGAGCCGAGCTGAGTCAGACGCTGGATTTCTGTTGCGGTTCTAACGTCTGGTGTCGGCATACCTTGTTGTGCGTCGGATGCGCTGGACACTCGGTTCTTGAGTTCGGACATCGCTTGGATGTCGTTCCAGTGTCCACGGGTAACGTCAGGGACTTGAGCAATATAGACACCATCACCGGGTTTAGCTCCGGGCATGGTTCTCACAACACCCCAAGGGTTTCGGTCAATGAGGTCTGGCACCATCACCTGTGTTGGATCAACAAAGATTAGGTTATTGAGCGCAGCTTGAACATTATCGATACGGCTTCGTAACAGCCACGTAGCAATGTCGTGCATGGGCAACATAAGGTCATAGAGTGATTGTCCCCATGTTTTGTGTGTGTCGTTATAGAGGCCACCCATCACCATCGGGAACTGCTGACCGTATGGGTTGAGCTGCATACGGATACAGACGTGCTCGTCTAGGATCGTGATGACCATCCAGATTTGTTCGATGGACGGAATGCCAATCTCGTGTCCTGAGAATCGCACCCAACATTCGTCAGTGACGCGAGCGTCTCCCAGTGTGAAGTATGCGTGGTCTGCCATGCCTCCACTGTTCGGAGCGGCAGGATCAATATTAAGTCCACGACCTTCTTCTTTGTGCCAGCGGTGGGCTTGCCAACCTGACTTCGCCGAACCTGTTCTGTGGCGTAGCTCGGGGTGATCCTTTAACTTGGGGTAGAGGCCAGTGTTGACTAGCGAGTTATATGACTGGTAGTCGGTGAACACGCAGAACTGCCACTGCTCCCATTCGCCCCAGCTTACTCTTGGGTCTGGGAAGCATCGGCGTGGATCAATGTTGACGATACGGTTCTGGTTGTCATTGGCATCCCACACAATTTTGGTAGGGGCGAATCCGTAACGGATGCTATCGAGAAGCATCTGCGCCATTCTCGCTTCACCAGCAGTGCGTCGCATCTGTGAATGCAGTACTCGCTCAAGAATCGATGCAGTCTTTCGGCTGTTGCGATCCAATCCCTCAAGCTGGAACATGGGGTTACGTCCACCCAGTGCGGCCATCAAGTAGGTGAGAACTGTGTCAGCAACAGCTCGCGTATCTGCGACTACTGCTTTCTCGCGGAACTGAGTGGCATCTGGCGGAACCCAAACATCGTGCGCTCGATCAGCTTCTGTCCAGTGATCGTAGCGTTTCTTGATTTTGTTGTAGGACATATCCACGCATGATTTGACGTAGTCAACAATGCGCCGCTCCTCATCTTCTTTGAGGTCACCGGATATATCTTCGTATGCAACTATCTTGTTGGCGAGCCTAGAGAGATCAACCACTTGTCCATTGGTCGATGAGCCTGCGTAGTCCGCACCATAGTAGGTTCTTTTTTTGTCTGCCATGCCGTGTAATTTGCCTTATAAAGTGTATGTGGTCGTCCCTGTGCGGACGTTACTCGCCCCATCCTTTGAACATTTGCGTTCCGAATTGCGCGGATAGGGAGTCTCGGTTTCTTTGTGCTTCTTGATTGAGGGAATTGCTCGCATTGAGCGAGCCGAACATAGCTTCCGGGGTAATTGTTTGGCGGGATAGGATGTCCACAGCCATAGACAGCGCATCGACTTGGTCATCGTGGCGACCTGCCGGGAACGCCGTGCATTCTTCCACGAAATCGTCCAGCCACTTTGCTTTCTCGGGCAAGTGGACGCGACCACCTTGGATTAGGGGCGTAATTCCGTTGACTCGGCTTACTTTGTCGTTGACCACCTTGTAGGGGACAACAGCCATGCCGGATTCTCGGCGTAGGTCTTGGATAATGGACTGGCCAGACGCCTTATCTTCCACATATAGGGCGCGGAGTCCCTTTCCTCGCCAAGATGCGTTGATGTTGATGAGCTTTTGGCGAAGGTCTGGGTATTCCCATCGTCCACGGTGGACTTCAACGATGTATATGTCCCCGTCTTGGGTAAGACCAGCGACTATGGCGACCGAATAGTCCGATGTTTCCGTCTTTTTGAAGGCCGTATCTGCCGCAATGATGATTGTTTGGAAGTTATTGGGGTGCAAATCCTCTGGATAGTAGTTCCACCACTCTGATTTAAGGATGTTTCCTCCCTCAATGTAGGGTCTTTGCTGATATAGAGAGGCAAAGTCGCGTGGGTTTAGCCGCTCTCTACGTCTAAGTTCTTCGACAGGGAAGCGTTCTGGCCACAAGGCAACGTCTTCTTCCTCTTGGATGTAGCGTTTTGTCTTGGCTAGGTTGCTCAGCTCGTTGGCTTCCACATACATAGGGTGTGAAGGAGGCAGGCTTCTGCGGGAAATCTTCTTACCGCCTACCTTTCTTATGGCTGGATAATCGAGGTGCATCCACATGCCTTCCTTCCAATCCTCTGTGCGCATAAGACGGCCTGCTAAGTCGTCTGGATGCCAGCGAGTGAGGATAACTATCTGGCTGGGTAACTGGCCTTTTGCATCTGGCTGTAGACGGGTGGAGAGGGCGGCTGTGTAGAAGTCCCAGATTTTGTTTCGCTGGGTTGCGGACTCTGCGTCCTCTCGAGATTTGGTTGGGTCATCCACTATAAGGAGGTTAGCGGGTCGGCCTGTTGTTGTACCACCGATGCCTACGCCGAAGTAGGCTCCGCCCATCTCTGTTCTCCAGACGTCGGCTGCTCGACTGTCTGAGGACATGCGGAAGTCTGGGAATGCTTGCTGGACTTCCACGCCACTTGCTCGGTCACGCACCTGCCTACCAAAGTCACTGGCCAGCATTGCGTTGTATGAGCAGGACAGGATATAGCGGTTTGGGTTGCGTGCCATGTAATAGGCAGGGAAGAGGACGGTGGAGAATGTGGACTTGGCATGACGAGGTGGCATCGTGACAAGAATGTTTCTGGCAGGGCGTCCTTGGTCGTCTTCAAGGATTCCTTTCTCTAGGGCGTCGAGCTTGTTGATTAAGTCTATCTGGAAGTCGGCGAGGTCGAAGGTGGGCTCGGCTACCTTCACAAACCCAAGGAATGATTTCTCTGCATCCTTGAGCTTGAGGAGGTGCTGTGCCGCTGCCGCACGAGATACGCTCATACAATGATTCCAGTTTTCTTTGTGAACTGGGCATCGGTTATTTTTTGAGCTAGGCGTCTGTCGTGGATGTTGTCAGCCATGATTCTCATGAAGTGATCCATCACGGCAGACTGATGTCTGTGCGGGGGAACCTCAGATAGGTTGAGCTGGGACATGGCATTGCCAAGCTCGCTCATTGTCATGGATGATGCTGCCGCATCTTTCTGGATGTTCTTGACCATTCCTTTATTGCTCATCGATTACTTCCTCTTTGGTTTCTTCTTCGGTTTCAGCGATGCCATCGACACCGCTGGCTATTCTTTCGAGTTCCTCTCTGGACATTTCAGTGAGGTTTTTCACTGAATGTTCGTGCTGGTGATAGGAGGCTGAGAGGTCAGGAATGACCTTATTAAGGAGGCTAGAAAAGACCCTTGCTTGGGTGGGCGTCCACTCTATATGGCCCTTAACGACCTCGTCAGCCAGTGTGAGATGCGTCTGCATCTTGCTTGCTATCTGCCCTCGTAGGTTTGCTACCTGATGGGGTGATAAAGCGACTTGGCCAGTGGCCGTTTTGACTGATATTCGGGTAGTTCTACTCATATATAGCTCCAGACGTTTTCATTTTTGCTCGCGAGTCGAGACCCCCCAGTGACGTTGACGCGCACCACCGTGGGAGGCGGGGCCGGGATAGCCCCCCGGGGGGGTATATGGGCGCAGATTGGGTCGTGGCAGGGCTGAAACCCGCGCAGTTGCTGGGATTTCTCTCCCCTGAGAGGGGATTTTCTTGCGTGAGCGTTTCACACGCGCTGGAAAGGCACGCGAACGATAGGGTCTGGGGAGAATTTGTAACCATTTCAGCACATTACCCGTGCGTGCGTGGGTGTGTCGTCCAGTCCCCAAAGGGGACTAGGGGTTTTTCGTCGGAAGATTTCCTTCCAGCCCGCCGTTTGCATTCCGCAGGGCGGGTAGCTCACACAGGAGAACACCCATGAGCCAGTTCAAATCCGTTTCACTCAAGCAAATCGCACTCACGATCGAAGGCGCACACGAGGACGATCGAGGTCGTCTGGTCGCGGAGGCGTTGATCGAACTCGAGCCGCGTCTGGAACGCGCACAGGCGAATAACCAGAAGGGCAAGGCCGAGCGCACACGCAAGGCCATCGACCAGTTGACTGCGCAGGGCGCGGTTGATCACACGCAGTGCTTCGCCATGCAGACGTCACGCAAGCCCAAGCCCAAGGCCAAGGCCAAGACGAACACGCAGGCGCAGATGATGCGCATGACCAAGGCTGATCTGGTTGCTGCGCTCATGCTTGCAGGCGACCTGTCCTAATTCGCACACACGGATGTGCTTCCCCAACCCTCACAGCTTCGGCTGTGGGGGTTTTTTTGTGTCTGCACGTTGTCGGCAGGCACACGGTCGAGCATCGACCGATCAACGACAGCACCCGTCATCACAGGAGATACCCAATGACGATACGCAAAACCACGAGCAAGACCGACACCGCATGGCGGTGGCTCGCAATCGGTCAACAACCCGCAGGACACGCGGACGAGCTTCTGCTCAACCACGACGTTCAGGCGACTGACTACCCAGACGAGGACGACCTCGCTCTGTTCGGCTACACGCTGGTAAGGGAGGACGACTCATGAGCATCTTCCGAGTCACCTCAATGGTTGCGCCTGAAGGCGTGAACGACGTGCTACACATCGAGGCCAGTGATGCTTGCGAAGCACTCAGCATCTTGCATCGCGAGGACGGGACTTCGTTGGTCGAGTACTTCGACTACGTCAAGATCGAGGAGGTCGCGTCATGAACGTAGACGAGTTGTTCACCCTTCACTTCCGTGGTGATGAGCCACGAGACGCACGCAAACGTCGCCGCTCTTGTGAGTGGCGTCAAGGACGCTACAAGGATCGCGTTCGACACTTCTTACGCCAAGGATATACCAAGGCCGAATCCATGAAACGCGCAGGAGAAAACCAGTGATGTATTACGTCAACGTGTACGAAAAAGCGTCCGCTTACGGCGGGCCAGAAGAGGGTGGCTGGTGGTACACAGTCATCGACCCACTTGGGTGTGAGGGATCAACAACGAACGAGGACGAGGCCAGAGACTTGGCCGAGTCCGTTCGTCTGGAGATCGAGCAACCCGAAGCCTACTACATGGGCATCAACAACACAGATGGGTGTGACCCTGACGGCCAAGGTGACGACAGCTACCTGACGGTCGGTGGAGTGTGGGGTGACAGCAGTCTCGTTGTGTATGTCGAGGATCATCCACCCAAGCATCAACCAGAGGAGCGACCGCACTATGAGTGATCAGGTATTGAACGAGGACTTCGAGCTTGGGCTAGTCAGCCTGTGTATCGAGTTCTTTGGTGAATCAGGCGACTGGTTCTACGACTACGACGTGGACGCGAACGGAGAAGGCAGCGTCTACATCCGACTAACCGTACCAGCAGAGCAGGAGGAGTAAGCATGGCCATCACTAAAGCAGTAAGGCTCGTCAAGAACGTGAGTCTTTGGGAGTTTGATAAGCAAGACACCGAAATGCTTTCAGAGATTGTGGACAGCAATCTGCGAGAGATGGGTATCAACCCCGAGTCTTTCTCGTTTGCGATTGACGTTGATTACATAGAAGAGGAGAGCGAGACATGAGCGACGATTCAATCCATTACAGCCATGAGGACAAGCATGGTATGTGGTCTTTACGAGACCATCCGATAAACCCCACGACTCAGGCAGAGGCAGACGTGATCTACAGCGATCTCGCCCTGTACCTATCACCCGAATGCGTCCACTCGGACGGCGAGAGCAGTGAGTCAATGGCACGCGATCACTTCAACTACTACATGCGCAAGGCAATAAGAGTTGAGCGGTGTGGATTCCTGCCAACGGAATGGAGCGACGTGTGGGAGCCGGGTCAATCACCGAAAGCAATAGGGATGTGGACATGAGTGCCGAGGAGTTTTGGGCATGGCTAAACAGTTGCCCATCAACAGAGTGGTTCGTGTCTGATGTCGAGACCGGATGCGCTCGAGTGTTTTTTACTTACGAGGAAGAGGAGGACGAATCATGAGCAAAGAATATTCAATCGCAGTGTGGGACATACAGTTCTACAAAGTTGACGAGGACGGTAACGAGTTACTGAACGAGGACGGTAGCGTGAAGTTGTTTTCACCAACTCGCGATATAGATGTGTCATGGGTAAGTGATTCTGTATACGAAGAAGACGTCAAGGAGATCGAATCATGAACATAGACGAAATAATTACTGAATGTGACGCGAGGCGCACAAAAGAAGAAGGCGTGGGGCTATCTGACGCATTAATTAAAATCATTGAGTTTGCTCATCATGAGGGGCTCAGAGGATGCAAATGCAGTTCAACACCAGTATCCGAAAGATCGGCAGAGGAGACCGAATCATGAACGAACAAACCTACCAGCAAGCAGTCGAGCAGGCCAGAGAGGAGGCGTTCGAGAGGTATCTGAACAACCGAATCGTTGAGTATCGCAAGCGGAACGTGGACGTGGTGATCCTAGCAGGGACGACACACGCCATAGCAATCGTGTTTGGTATGTGGCTGTTCTCAACAGTGTGGGGTGCTTGATGCCCGAAGATACTGCAATGCTCAATTCAAGTGGCCGTCCGGCCAAGGATCAGGTCATCCGTCATTACGAGGACGGGTCATCTGATTTCATAAGTTACGGCATGACCATTGTGTCACGCCCATTCAATTACCCAAGCGAGCCAATCGTGTTAGACGTGGACAAGTGGAACTACTCAATCACCACTGCACGTTACCGCAATCGGTTCCTTGGGGAATCTACTGGCGACACACGTCGCCGCATTAAGTCAGGCCAGTATGTGCTGAGCAATTTGAACGCATAGGAGTTACCCATGTTCAAGACATTACGCAACATTTTTAGCCCGCAGGAAGCAGTGAATGACCCGCAAGTAGTTAAGCAGTTAGCCAAGGTTGTCACTCGTGAACTCATTGATCGTCCGATGCCAGCGATGGACAAGATCAATCACAGTGAGCGTGCATCACCGCCCTCGAGAATCATCTCGGTACGGGGCAAGAAGTTTGGTGTCGGCTTGGTACGCAATGCCAATGCACGCAACCGATGGAAGAGGTTGTCCACGCTGCAAGTGGGCGAAGAGATGTGCTTCATGGAGAAGCAGGTAACGATGCACAAGGCTGTGACGTCCTATCGCAACAGTTGGGAAGGGCAGTATCGCGAGTATGTAATTAACCCTGCAACAATCGAGGGTGCTCGAATCCCAAGCCAAGAGGTGTCAGTAGTTACTCGCACCGCCTGAAAATCCTGGGGCTACAGCCCCTGTCAAATGCAACGGCTCGGCATCGAAAGGTGTCGGGTCGTTGTCGTTATGGTGTCACGTTATGTTGACACACGCACGCTTCAGTGTTCTTATGACACCTTTAGGTGTCACTCACATTTACTTTTAAGGTTACTTATTATGGTTATAAAATCTATCGAGTTATTCAAAGAAGCATTCCAGCCCGAACTCACGCCAGAGCAACGCCGCAACACTTGTCGCAAGGCATTGGCTTCCGCAATTCATGAAACAGGAATGGACATTCCACAGCTATGGAATGATGGAGATTGGAAGGATCATTTAGCCGAACCCCGACTTACACCACGAGGTATCGCCAGTTTGTTTGGCAAGCCTCACAGTATGTTGGTGTCAGCATTGAGCATCATACTTGACGGCCCGAGCCGGTTTGAAATTGGTGAAGAGTCAAGAGAGAAACTTGACCTTTGGTATCCGGCAATGATGTACCCACACAAGTGTGCAGAAGGATCACGGGGCAAGGTGTTTGGTATGCACAGGGCTTGGGATGAAGCCTACTTCATGGACATCATATCGTATGCGGAGGCGCTAGGTATTGACTGCGCGGCCAGCGCCAACATGACACCGACCAAGCCTGCTAGTAAGCCTGCCAAGGCATCAGCGCCTGCCACAGGTGTTGAGACTGCGCTTAACGGACTGCTTGGCACAGTGGGACTGCCTGAGTACAGCGAGATCAGCAAGACTCTGGACAGCCTCAAGGACTTGCAGGGCGAGATCACAGCCAAGGACGCAACCATTGAGTCAATGAAGCGCCAGATAGACATGGCATCCAAGGCTACGTTGGCACCGGTTAGCGTGAAGGGTGGCGGTGATGTGCCTAATGGCAAGGTCGAGATTGCTAAGGCGTATGACCTGTTCGATGTGGATGCTGGTGACCGCTCGATGTTCGACTTCGATCTGCCTCATGGAGTGTGGGATCACGATCACCCTTATGTCCCCGATGTGGACACAGCTTATGTGTTTGATCCCGAGACACTGATCCCAGTGTTGCTTGCTGTTGTGAACAATCGTATCCCGTGGTTGCGTGGACATACTGGTACTGGCAAGACAACGCTTGCCGAGCAAGTGTATGCACGCCTCAATTTGCCAGTGTTCAGGCTCAATCTGGACAGTGACATTACTCGTGGTGAACTGGTTGGTCGAGAAGTTATTCGCACTGACAGCGATGGCAAGACAGTGACTGAGTTTGTGGACGGGATTATCCCGATGGCAATGCAACAGCCCTGCTTGCTACTGCTCGATGAGGTCGATGCGGCGAGGCCAGACATGGGATTTGTCCTACAGCGACTGCTTGAGGGAAAGGGATTCATGTTGCTCGAGGATGGTGGACGCACAGTCGTACCGCATCAGCACTTCCGCATGATCGCAACAGCTAATACTAATGGGCGTGGTGACGAGACAGGGTTGTACTCGGGGACAAGGGCGTTGGGTACAGCATTCGTGAACAGGTTCAAGCCTTACATCGAGGTTGATTACATGACCGAGGATGAAGAGGTTGAGTTGTTGCATGACAAGAATCCTGCTCTGGACAAGGATGATTGCAAGACCATTGCGAGGTATGCAACCGAGCACAGGACAGCGTTCAAGCAGAGTGATGTCACGTTGGCGTGTTCGCCCAGAGATACCTTGGCATTTGCGGCCAGTGCGGTGGACTACAAGAGGTGCTTCGGGTCAGGCAGTGGATGGATGATGCTTGCCTTGAAGCATTCGATATTGAATGCGGCAGACAGTGACGACAAGCAGGCGCTTGAGGGACTGGCGAGCCGAGTGATTGGAGGTACTGTATGAGAAAAGTAAGCGGAGATAAGTTGACTCACGAGGTAACGGCGAATGCTCGTACCTTCTATAGGAACCAAGACCTTGAGGTTCTGATCGGTGGTGATCAGGCCATGACGAATGGCAAGACGGTGTACCTACCCACGATTCCGTTGGGTGTTGATTACGACGAGGACGAGGTGCGCACCATTCGCGGCTTCGTGGATCACGAGGCAGGGCATGGACGGCACACTAACTTCTCGTTGGGACGTCGCAAGAAGTACAAGGAGTTGATGGCTCAGGTCGAGCACTTCATGCCTATCACGAATGGACTCGAGGACGTCCGCATCGAGCGGCTGATCACGCAAGAGTATCCCGGTTCCAAGCGTAACCTTGAGGCGACAAGCCAGTGGGCGAACAAGTTATTCCTTGATCACTGGGATGGCACACCACCCACACTTGATGAGATAGGTGCAGTCGCGATTACATGGGAGGGACGCAGACGCATGGGCTACGACGATCCGACTATTGAGCAATGCTTGGACACCTTGAGTCATTCGGTGAGGTTTGAGGTTGAGGGTGCTGTGGATAAGTTATCCAAGGCCAAGTCAACCAAGGCGTGCATGGATATATCCGAGGAGTTGTGCAAGCAGTGGGGGCTTGATCAGCGAGGCAAGGAAGAGGAACAGCAGCAGCAGCAGGGTGGCAGCGAGGAGGGCGAGGACGAGTCCGAGGACAGCAATCAGTCTAGCAGTGACACTGGAGCTGACGATGGCGATGGCGATGCCGAAGATGCCGAGCAGAATCAGGGTGAGAACGCTGATGACAAGGCCGAGGACATGAGCGGTGGCGAGGGTGAGGCCAAGGATGAAGAAGGAACTGAGGGCTCGGGTGACAATCGAGATGGTCAGGGTACTCAGGCTGATGGTCAGGACAGTGAGAACAAGAAGCAGGTGCAGAAGTCTGCGGGGCATGGCTTCGATGTTGATAAGCCCAAGAAAGCGTATGACCCCAATCTTGATAAGGCTATGCAAAACATTGTGCAGAACAAGGAGGCAAGCGGTGGCTCTTATGTTGCTCATGGTCGCAAGTACGATGTTCACGAGAAGGCAGGCAAGTGGAGCCGACACACCCAAGATAGCATTGATGCGGCCAAGAGACATGGGGTATACAACATGAATCGCGATCAGATTGGCAGTCACATGAACAAGATGCGCCGCAATCTCGAGAGGGCTTTGGTTGCCAAGCAGGACAGGTCATGGCGCTCAGGCTATGAGGAAGGGACACTTGATAGCCGTAGGTTATCGAGAGCAGTGAGCGGTGACACCAGTGTGTATCGCAAGAGAACGCCTGCCGAGGACATGGATACCTGTGTGATGCTTTGCATTGATGCCAGTGGGAGCATGGGGAATCGTAAGTGCCAGCTTGCGATGCAGTCAGCGGTTGCTATGGGTGAGGTGTTCGAGAAGGTTGGTATTCCCTATGCGGTGACAGCGTTTAATACCCGCGCTCATACCGACAACAACACCAGAGCATACAGCAATGACTGCCGCAACTATCAGCATGTTGAAGGTAGGTCGCACTGCTTGTCCACTTACCTGCTCAAGGATTACGACGAGTCGTTGCGTCAGACCAAGCATCAGATTGCCGCTTACGAAATGCTAGTGGGCTCAGGGAATACTGATGGTGATTCGCTCATGTATATCAAGCAAGCCTATGTA
>Ga0257120_1000158_pt1 | contig 54194 bp, 52 predicted proteins | sample SI106_10metaG_FD_190153 | JGI IMG/M metagenome (GOLD analysis project Ga0257120, IMG submission 190153) | Marine microbial communities from Saanich Inlet, British Columbia, Canada - SI106_10 | ecosystem: Environmental > Aquatic > Marine > Inlet | place: Canada: British Columbia | collected...
TAATATCTCCTTCCCTTAATGGTGTGTCGTTCGGTATTCCATGTACAACTTGAGCGTTAGGGCTCATGCAAAGTGTATTTGGGAAATCGTATAAACCCAAAAATCCTGGAATGGCACCTTGTTCTCTAATAAAATCTTCTGCAAGTCTATCAAGATATAAAGTGGTTACTCCTGGTTTCACCTCACTAGCTAACATTCCTAATGTTTTTGAAACCACGAGAGCGGCTTCACGCATTAATTCTATTTCTTCTTTGGTTTTTGCTATAATCATATATTGTTATTTAAACTGAATCAGTTTTTTTGTAGTAGATTTTTTTCTTTTAGTAGGTTTTGATAATGATTACACTAATTTTATATCACACAGATATAAGATTACTCAAAATTTACTGCTACTATAAGTATTTTAAAAAAAAAATAATTCACAAAATTACAAATAAATTATTCTTCATAAGAATGCTTATAACCAGTTTCGTTTAAAATAGCCAATATATCTTTCTCCAAGGTGTCTCTTGCAAATTCTACATAACGACCAATTTCTTTGTCGTTTTTATAAAAAATAATGGTAGGTACAAATTCTATATTAAATCCTTTTTCTAAGTGGTTAGGTGTATCCTTTTCCTGAGAAAGCGCTATAACTTCTAATTGATTAGTATCAAAATCAGCTTCTTTTAATACTTTGTAAAGGGCAGCAACTTCTCTTTGGCTATCACTACACCAAGTTCCCATAAAAACTATAATCTTAAGCTCATTTAACTTTGGTTTTATCAGTTTAATAGTAACGGTATCTAGGATATGATCCTTATAGTTTTCTTGATACCAATCTATAAATTCTTGCTTCTTTAGACCTTCTTCATTGATCACTCCAATTAGCATCATGTTTTCATCAACAGTATCAGGAATCATTAAATTGAGTTCTGATTTAATTTCATTATTTTCCGAAACTCCTTGAATATTTTGGTTTTTTTCGAAAGATTGTTTGCATGAAATCATCATAAATACAAAAAGTATATAGCTTAAATTTTTCATTTTATTTTATTAAAATTGAATGTTGTGTCATTGTTTTTGGTTTTTCTATTCCCATTAAATCAAGAATAGTAGGAGCAATATCTCCTAAAACACCATTATTTATTGAATAGTTATTTTTGTCAATTAAAATAACTGGAACTGGGTTGGTAGTGTGGGCTGTATTTGGAGAACCATCTGGATTAATCATCATTTCACAGTTTCCATGATCTGCTAATAAAATGGTCGTATATTCATTTTCTAAAGCAGCTTCAACAACACTTTTAGTACAAGAGTCGATAGTTTCACATGCCTTTATTGCTGCTTCTATGATTCCAGTATGACCAACCATATCTGTATTCGCAAAATTTAAGCAAATAAAATCTGCAGATTGTGAAATAATTTCAGGTAAAATTTTATCCCGAATTTCATAAGCACTCATTTCTGGTTGAAGGTCATAAGTAGCTACTTTAGGCGAAGGACAAAGAATTCGATTTTCACCTTTAAATGGTAATTCTCTTCCTCCAGAAAAGAAAAAAGTTACGTGAGGATATTTTTCAGTTTCAGCAATTCGAATTTGCTTTTTATTATTTTTCTCCAATACTTCTCCCAGTGTATCCTTTAAATCATCTTTGTTATAAATCACCTTGATGTTACTAAAGGTATGATCGTAATTGGTAAGTGTTACAAAGTAAAGTGGGATAGGGTTCAAATCAAAATCCTTAAAAGGTTTTTGTGTTAACACTTCTGTTAATTCCCTTCCTCTATCCGTTCTAAAATTAAAGAAAATTACAACATCATCCTTTTCAATAATACCTATGGGTTGATTTTTTTCAGTTATAATAATTGGATTGATAAATTCATCTGTAATTCCTTGATTATAGTTTTTTTGAATGCTTTCAGCTGCATTGGTAGATTTTTCTCCGATACCAGAAAGTAATAAATCATAAGCTATTTTAACTCTTTCCCAACGTTTATCTCGGTCCATTGCGTAATATCTTCCAATTACAGAAGCAATTTTACCAGTGGTTTTATCCAGGTGATCCTGTAATTCATTTATAAATCCAGCACCAGAATACGGATCAACATCACGTCCATCTGTAAATGCATGAATAAATACTTTATCAAGTTCTTTTTCGTTTGCGGCATTTACTAAGCCTTTTAAATGTTCTATATGTGAATGAACGCCTCCATCAGATAATAAGCCTAAAAAATGAACTTTTTTATCATATTTTTTAGCATAATTAAATGCTTGTTCTAATATTGGTTCTTTTTGGAGGGTATTATTTTTAATGGCTAAATTAACTTTCACCAAATCTTGATATACAATTCGACCCGCACCTAAATTCATATGTCCAACTTCACTATTTCCCATTTGACCTTCAGGTAGGCCAACACTCAAGCCATCAGTTCGAATTTGGGCATTGGAATATTTTTCATAAAGTGAATCTATATAGGGCGTTTTTGCCTGAGCTATAGCAGAAGTTGTATGGTCTTGAGTAATACCCCAACCATCTAGTATCAGTAAAAGTACTTTTTTATTCATAACTTAATTAAAACACAAATATAGAAACAAAAAATGTGGAGATATCGTTTATAAAATAGAAATTTATTTTCTTGGCTTTGGTATTTAATATTGGATTCCTTTATTTCTTCGATGCTATATTTGTAACCTGAGTATCACTTTTCAATTCTTTTTTATAGGAGAGCATTACTTAAAATAATTGGGGATTGATATCTAAAATGTTTTCAGTTTTATATTTAAATATAAATTCTTCTGTAAAACATTCATGCCCTAATATTTTTTCTTCTTGAAGAATACTTTTTATGTCTAGTTTTTGATACTCTTTTAGCATTGGTTTTGATACTGGCGCATAACTAAAATGCCAGGGTTCATATTTTACTCCTTTTCGGTTTGGGTTTTTGGTATAAACTTCAAAAAACCCATAAGATTCGGAGTACCGATCCATCCAATTTTTTAGTTGACAATAGGGACCATTGCCATAAAAATTTTCTTCTTCTAAAACACTTATTGGTTTTGGGTAATTAGCATCAATAATATCAATATCAGTACCCCAATGATGCCTTGATGTTCCAGGTATTGTGGAATATTCAATAATTTTCTCGACAGATTGAACGGGAGTAAGTCCCTCATTGGTAAATTTTTTATATTTATTTTCGAAAATATTTTTTTGCTTTTGAAAGCTTCTATATGCAGAAACAACTTCAATATTAATACCATCTTTTAAGGCAGCAGTTTTCATTTTTTCAAAAGCGACCTTAGCTTCTTTATTCATTTTTGAAGCATAAGTATCACCTGTTAAATCTGGATTTTCTTTTCCTAATAATTGATTTTTACTATACTTTTTCTGAATTAAATGGAAAGAATTTAATGGAAGAAATATAATTGATAATCCACCTAAAATAGTAGTTTTAAAAAAGTGATTTCTATTCATATTATTCTTGATTATCAGTAAATGAAAACTCTAGTACTTAAAAAAAATTGTTATTAAATCTATAATTATAATTTTAAAGTAGTTTCTGCTTCAATTTCATAGGGATTTTTATTCTGTTCAAAAATTCGAGCAGTGTGAGTTCCTTTTAAAATAATAGTATCCCCTTTTACTTGTAACCAGCTACCTTCTCTTATACCAATTACTGGAATGGTACTTTGTGTATGAAATTCATTAATTCTTATTTCTCTGGTTTCACCCATATGTTTACTGGAAGGATCTGGATCAAGATAATGTGGATTTATATTAAACGGGATAATGCCAAGCGTTTTAAATGATGGTGGGTATATTATCGGCATATCGTTGGTCGTATTCATTGTTACTCCACAAATATTACTACCAGCACTTGTTCCAAGATAAGGAAGTCCTTCAAATATAGCTTTTCTTAATACCTCTAGCGTGTTTTTTCTATATAGTTCGGAAACCAATACAAAAGTATTTCCACCACCAATAAAAATACCTTTTGCATTTTTAATTGCCTCCATAGCGTTTTCTAATGTATGAATGCCAATCACTTTTTTTTTGATTTTTGTGAAAGCCTCTTGAGCAATTTCTGTGTATGTATCATGCGAAATTCCACCTGGTCTTGCATAAGGTATAAAAAGAATCTCTTCTGTTTCAGAAAAAAGTTTAGCTATTTCAGGTAATAAATAAGATAAATATATTCCTCCATGAATAGTTGAAGTGCTTGCAATAATCAAATTTTTCATAAATTAAAAATTAAAAGGTAAATTTAATAAACCATAACATAATGTTTAAGAATTTTATAAGAAATGATTTTTTTTGACTGTAAATAATTCAAAAACATGATTTTATGTTTCTAAAAAAAAAGAATAATAGCTTCACAGTTTTTAAAAATCATACCATCACATTAATTTATTCATTTAAAATGTTAAAAGAATAAAAACAAAAATATACTGACATATAAATTTAGTATATTGCAGGTTATTAAACATTAATTTAAAATTAAAAACATGAAAAAAAATTATTTTACAATTGCTTTAGTATTTTGTTTAACCTCAATGGGTATAGCTCAAAATACAGTAACAGTTGATGCAAATGCTGAATTATTTGGTTATGCAAATGTATTTGAAACAAATGGAGATTTTGTTTTCGGAGAAAGTTGGGGTGTTCCAGATTTACAAACTATAGTAGATCCAGCAAACAATACCTTAACTCTACAACCTAATTATAATACTTGGGCCGATGGAACCGATCCATTTTGGGTAAACCAAGCAACAGTTCTTGGTAACAAACTATTTGAAGGGAATACTTATGTAGAAGACAATACTCTAGTTGGTTCTGAACTAACCTTTGAAGGTCTTGTTACTTCTAATACTCTTGATGGAGCTGGACAACTTTTATTTAATGTAAATAATGGTCCTTTAGAAGGTGGTCACCAAGCAGTTGCAGCAAATTTTGGAGGAGCTTTTACATCTACAGCATTAACCGGTGATGCGGTTCTTGTAACAGATGAAGGTGCTGATCCTGATGAAAATGATGCCTGTGAGCCAATTACCAATGCTGGTGAAATAGATGGAAATGTAGCAGTGCTTAGACGTGGAGCTTGTGAATTTGGTTTTAAAGCATTAGCTGCACAAAATGCAGGTGCAATTGCAGTTATAGTTGTAAACAATCAAGAAGGTGCACCTATTGTTATGGCTGGTGGAGCTGATGGTGAATCAGTTACTATTCCTGTATTAATGGTTAGCGATGTTGTAGGTGAGGCTATCATTGCAGAATTAGCAAATGGAGTTAATACAACAATGGTATTATCAACATATACAACAGTTGCATTTATTAAAGTATTTAATTCTGACTTTAGTGTATTAAAACAAGAAAGTGTTGTTTTAGGTGGAGACGGTTCAAGCTTTTCAGTGACTTATGACAATGTAGAAAGTGATGATGCTGTTGTTCAATATGGTTTCCAAGTACTTGGATTAAATGCAAACCCTGTTAATGAAGCTGCATTGGGTAGTGTTATAGTAACATCTGATGAAATTGCAGCTGTTAACGATTTTAATGCTATTAATGTTTCTGTATATCCTAATCCTACGATCAATAAGATAAATATCCAGTCGGATGAGCAAATTACAAATGTTGTAGTTTACAACACGCTTGGACAAATGGTGAAGAGTGCATCTCCAGATGCAACTAATTTCTCTATGGAGACCGCTAATTTAGACGCAGGTATTTATTTCGCAAAGTTATCAACAGAAAAAGGAAGTAAAACTGTAAAGTTTATCAAACAATAAAAATTTACCCATAATTTTTAATAAAAAAAAGAGGTGATTTATCTGAATTTTTCAGAAAAATCGCCTCTTTTAAATACTTAAAACATTAGATGCTTTAGTTTGTTATATGAAAATATGCTATTATTGGATTTGTATCGAAAAAAAATTGTAGTTATCGGCGTCAACAAATTGTATTGAAATTATAGCCTATAAATTATAATTAATAACTGTTTCCATTTTTGAAAAAATAAGAATAGTTTCACATATCTAGTTTGTAAATCAATGCTTAAGTTTCTAAAATATCTCTCATTAGAAGTTTAATAATTTTCATGCAAAAAACCATTCAAGAACTATACCTAAATATTCTTTTGCCTTAATTGGATTAATGAGATTTTAAAAAAAAACGTAAAAAAGCCAACTTACTGTATAATAATAAATCGGCTAAAAGTGGGGATTTTGCAATATATGAATTTTATATGATTTAGGTGTGGAGGAACTTACCTACAATTGCAATGTTTTTTAAGCGCTTAGTTGTTTGTTGTTCTCGATGTTTTTTAAACAGTTCTGTATGTTAATTTATCAGTTTTAATAATAAAATAATTCTATATTTGATTTAAATTTTGTGTGCAAGATGTCTATTTCAAATAAGATTTTTTTTTAGTATTTAAAATAGCATGAGATTTTTTTAAATAAACCACTTCAAAAAAGAATCGATATTTCTGTCGTTGTTAAATTAAAACTGAAATTTTATAAATATAAAAATAGAGTAATGAAAAACGGTTATTTGTTACTGGGTCTGTTCCTCTTGGTATTTAACATAGCAAGTAGTCAACAAATCGATTTAGAAGGCAAGGTTACCAATGCTTTTGATATTGAAGGAATTCATATATTAAATAAAACATCTAAATATAACACAGTTACTAATGAATTTGGAGAATTCATTATTAGAATACAAGTTCAAGATACCATTATATTTTCTTCTATAAAATATCAGATTAAAGAATTGATAATTACAGAAGATATTTATCATAAAAAAAAAATCAATATTAATTTAAATGAATTAGTTAATCAATTAGATGAGGTTTTAATCGGAAATACACTAACAGGGGATCTTTTTACTGATTTAAAAAATATAAAAGTAGAAGAAACATTTAATTTTGATGATGTAGGAATACCTGGTTTTAAAGGAGAACCTGAAGAAAAAATAGTACCCCTAGCAGCTGCAGCATTTCCTTTAAATGTAAATATTGAGGCATTATACAAACATATCGGAGGTTACTATAAAAAATTAAAAATTCAACGAAAGTGGACTAAGGAAAATTTAACTGTTGCAGAAATTATAGATTATTATGGTTTTAAGTTTTTTGAGGATGCTTACCGTATTCCAAATAATAAATTATATGATTTTCTGTTATTTTGTATCGAAACTACCACATTGAATTTAGATTACAATAGACAAAATTTTGCAGGAGTTTTGCAAATATTTAATGAAAAATCTAAGATATATGTACCAAGAATTAAATAAAATAAAATATTAGTGTAACTATTTTTTATAAAAACAGTCATATGAATATGAAATTTTTTAAAACTACTCTTGTACTGATTTTATTTCCAATATTAATAAGCTCTATATCTCATAAGTTTTATGTGAGTACAACGAATGTAGAGTATGTGTTAGAAACGCAAACAATTCAAATTATTTCAAAAATATTTGTTGAAGATCTAGAAAAAGTGCTTCAAGAAAGGTACAGCCCTTTAATAGTTTTAGACCCAAAAAAAGAAACAAAAACTGATGTTAATTATTTAAAAAAATACGTTAATCAAAAACTTAAAATTAGTGTAAATAATAAACCTGTTGAACTTATTTATATAGGAAAAGAATACGATATTGATATCGTGAATTTGTATTTTGAAATTAAAAATATTTCAGAACTTACTTCTATTGAAATTAAAAATAAAATTCTCTTTGAGATGTTTCCAGAACAACAAAATATTATTCATATGATCACACCAGATGCTAATAGGAACATGATTTTAGATAAAAACCACCCTGATGGACTGTTAAAATTTAATTAAACAAGCCTTAAAATATCCATAAGAAAATTATTTTTAAGAACTCAAAAAAAATTATTCAAATATGCAATCATTTAAAACTTTAACTTTAGTTGTTTTATTCTTAGCAACTGGATTTAGTTATTCACAGGAAGAGGATCAAAAGGAAGAACGTGTTCCAGGACACTACAATAACAATCCTTTTAAACAATTATATGAAGAGTTTTCAACTCCTAACCAATATAGGTCTGCTAGTGGAGCCCCAGGGCCAGCTTATTATCAGCAACAAGCAGATTATGTTATGGATATAGAACTTGATGATAAAAACAAGAAAATTACGGGTTACGAAACGATTACTTATACCAATAACTCTCCAGATGTTTTGGACTATATATGGGTTCAGTTAGATCAAAATATGCGAGCTAAAGACTCTAAAACTCCTTTAATTGTGTCTAGTGGTGCGGCTCCAGCAGATATGGCAGGAAACTTTGTAAATCAATATATGGGAGAAGGATTTGATGGTGGATTTAACATACAATCTGTTAAGGATAACAATGGAAATGATTTAGATTATATGATAAATCGCACTATGATGCGGATTGAATTACCAAAAAGCATGAATAATGGAGATAAATTTGTTTTTTCTATTCGTTGGTGGTATAACATTAATAATCATGTAAACGGTCGGGGTCGTAGTGGTTACGAAGAGTTTGAAGATGGAAATCGTGCCTATGTAATTGCTCAGTTTTTTCCAAGAATGGCAGTATATAGTGACGTTGAAGGTTGGCAAAATAGTCAGTTTTGGGGAAGAGATGAATTTGCTCTAGTATTTGGAGATTATGAAGTAAATATCACTGTACCTGCAGACCATATTTTAGATGGAACTGGAGTACTTCAAAACAGAAAAGAAGTTTTTAGTAAAGAAATGATGAGCCGTTATGATAAGGCCAAAAAGTCTTATGATGAGCCAGTAATAATTGTAACTCAAGATGAAGCAGATGAAGCTTCAACAAGTTTTGATGTGAATAAAAAAACTTGGAAATTCAAAGCAAAAAATGTTCGTGACTATGCATTTGCAAGTTCAAGAAGATTTATTTGGGATATGATGGCAGTTAAAGTTGGAGAAAGGGAAGTGATGGCAGTTTCAATGTATCCTAAAGAAGGAAATCCTTTATGGGAAGATTGGTCAACTAAATTAGTTGCTAGTACTTTAGAAACATATTCAAGAATGACATTTGATTATCCTTATCCTAAAGCAATTTCAGTACACGCTAAAAATCAAGGAATGGAATATCCAATGATATGTTGGAATTATGGACGTCCAGACAAAGACGGGAGCTATAGCGAACGTACAAAGTATGGTATGTTTGGAGTTATAATTCATGAAGTAGGACATAATTATTTTCCAATGATTATTAATAGTGACGAGCGTCAGTGGACATGGATGGATGAAGGAATCAATACTTTTGTGCAATATGTAGCAGAGCAAGATTTTGGCGATAAATACCCTGATGCAATAGCTCCTAATAAGAAATACCCATCAAGAAGAGGACCTGCAAAAAACATTGTAAGTTATATGTCAGGAGACCAAAACTCGATTGCTCCAATTATGACAAAAGGATTAAACACCTATAATTTTGGTGCAAATGGTTATTCTAAACCAGGAACGGGATTAAATATATTAAGAGAAACCGTAATGGGCAGAGAATTATTTGATTATTCATTTAAAACATATGCCCAAAGATGGATGTTTAAACATCCATCACCTGAAGATTTTTTCCGTACCATGGAAGACGCATCGGCAATGGATTTAGATTGGTTTTGGAGAGGATGGTTTTATACCACTAATGTGGTAGATATTGGAGTAGGAGAGGTAAAAAAATACTTTGTTACTTCAAAAATGACTAAAGAAGTTGAAGAAATGATGACCGCTAGGGGAATGAAAGAAAGTGATCTTCCTCCATTGGTATATTTAGTAGAAGAAGGTAGTGATGATTTTGAAGAGAGTATGCGTACTTCTAGTTTAGATGATGTTTCTACATTGCAAGAATACATCATGGATAATTTAAGCCCCGAAGAAATTTCAAAACTAAAAAAGCCTACATTTTTCTATGAAGTAACTTTTGAGAAGCCAGGAAGATTACCGATGCCAATAATTGCTGAATACACCTATAGTGATGGTAGTACTGAAAGAGTTACCTATCCTGTGCAAATATGGAAAACAAGTGATCAGTCTGTTGGGAAAGTAATTGCCTCCGATAAAGAAATTACTAAAATTGTAGTTGATCCAGATGAAGAAACAGCAGATGTAGATACTTCAAATAATACCTGGCCTAAACGTAAAAAATTAGGTGCATTTGATTCTTTTAAAAAAAAGAAAATAAAAGGATAGTATTAATTTTAGTAGCGTTAAATCGATATAAAAAAACCACTAATTTAAACTTGATTAGTGGTTTTTTGATTTAATGAAACTTATTCTCTTATAGTTGAGGTACTATTTATAGAGTGATCCTAATAGTTGATCAGCCCAATTAATAATATCTTCTTTATCTTCTTTAGATAATTTTGCTGTTCGATGTATAATAGTATATTTTTTTAAAGGCATCTCATCACCATATACAACAGTTGATATTTCTTCTAGTTTTTCTGCTTTTTCCTCTTTATTTAAAGTATTCCAAATAGAAAAATTCAACTCTTCTCTCCCTTCATTTACATGTTTGTAAATAAACCATTTTGTTGGAGCAATAGAGGAATACCAGGGTAGTTTTGTTTCATTAGAATGACAGTCGTAACACGAAGTTTTTAATTTTAAACCTATATTTTTTGGGATGTTAGTAGCTGCTATTAAATCATTGGGATTAGGAAGTATTATTTTAGGTGTATTTACAGGTAAAAATTGTAGTGCAACAAATAGTAACTTGGTTGCAATTATATAGATTATTATAAGTTTTCTTTTTTTCTTTAATTTCAAAAACTTCATTATTTTTTTAAATTTAGGTCACATACAAATATAGAACTTTTATAATAACACAATAACTGAACCTTTTTTGATTGCTTTGCTTAGTTTCAAAATACTTATATTTGTGATATGATTACATTTCCTTTATTTATTAGCGGAGCAGAGATATTTTTTATCGTTTTTATTGTGGTAATGGTTTTTGGTGCAGATAAAGTTCCAGAAATTGCTAGAGGCTTGGGAAAAGGTATTCGTCAAATAAAAGATGCAACTAACGATATTAAAAGTGAAATTAATAAAAGTGCAAAAAAAGAGGGAATTGATTTAGAATCTACTGAAAAATTAAAAGATGATGTTAATCATAATTTATCTAAAGATATATCCTCTGAAATAAAAAATGTGAAAGATGCAATAGATAATGTTACTGGGTCTATAAAGAGAAAGTTTTAATTATTTTACTCTTGTTATCGTTAAACCATCACGAATAGGTAATAATACTGTTTCTAGTCGAGGGTGATTATTTACCATTTTATTGTATTTTAAAAGTGCTGCGGTATCTTTATCTCCTTTAATTAATGGTTCTATTACTTTTCCTGTCCATAATACATTGTCACTTAATATAACAGATCCAGTTTTAAGTTTTGGTAATAAGGTATCTAAATAATTGGGATAATTTTGTTTGTCAGCATCTATAAAAATTAAATCAAAAGTTTCTTTTAAATTGGGGATTATTTCTAAAGCATTACCAACATGTTGAATTATTTGATCGCCATAATTGGACTTGTTAAAATATTTTCGTTGTAAATCATACAATTCTTCATTGGTGTCAATGGTGTGTAATTTTCCTTTTGATTGCATTCCCTCTGCTAAACACAGAGCAGAATAACCCGTATAAGTCCCTATTTCTAATATGTTTTTTGGATTGATTAATTTAGAAATCATACTTAAAACCCTTCCTTGAAAATGACCACTTAACATTCTAGGTGCTAAAACTTTTCGCCAAGTTTCGCGACTTAATTCTTGTAATAATTCTGGTTCTTTTTGAGAATGAGAAATCACATAATCATCTAGTTTCTCGGATATAAAATGCATTAAATTAACTAAGTATTTTATTGGTTAAATCTTGTTTCTTTTTTTTATTATCACCAAATAACCATTGCAGCACATTATGATCCCATATTGCATCACATTCTTCTGTGGTTAATATTTTTTGTTCTTGTGCTAAATCTAAAATTTTTCCTGGATATGAGGATTGATTTTTACTTTCCATTTCACCCAAAGGATAAGGATCATCTAAGCCCATAATTATTTGCTTTGAAGTTTGGTTCTTTACCATTAATTGTAAAGAACCTGTATCGTGTACTAATGTATCGAAGAAAATATTTTTATGAGCAACCGATTTCCTAGGATGCACTTTGCCCTCAAATAAATCAGGTCTTCCATCAAACCCTTGAATACGTCTTCCTAAGTTCATTTGAGCCAATTGTCCTCCATGAGCAAAACAAGTTCTCATATTTGGAAATTTATCAGCATACCCATTTAAAGTAAAAAAATGATAAGCGTCAGCACATTGAGCTAACATCCATATTAAATGAAAACGCCAAGCAGTATTTTCTAATTTTATAAATTTCTCACCATCATAAGGATGAATTTCTAAAGCAAGATTATATTTATTGGCCAATTCAAAAATAGGTTCATTTTCTTTATCAAAAATACATCTCCAAGTACCTATGGTATCCATATAATGAGTTGGTAAACAAAGTAAATTTAAACCTAATTGTTCCACACATCTTTCTATTTCCCATAAAGCACCTCTTCCATATCCTGGGTGTACCACAAAACCACAGGTAAATTTTGAAGGATGATCTTGTTGTACTTTAGCATTAAAATCATTTTGAAATCGAAGTGCTTGCTTCATCTCTTCTAATCGCAATCCATTTCCATAAAGTTGAGATAGATTTAAAACGACTGCGTGATCAATTTTAAATTTTTCCATCCATTCTAGCTTTTCATTTAAAAAGAAACTAGAATCTGTTACAGGTCGTTTCCAATTTTTTTGAAGCATAAAATTACGATCTTTATCCACCCAAAAAATACCATTATCTTTCATAAACTGAGGTATTTCTTCTGGATAAGGAAGAAGGTGTGAGTGTCCGTTGATTCTTAATTTTCGTTCCATAAATTGCCGAACTTGATCCGGTATCTTTTAATGTTCTTTATATGAGTTTTTTATAAGCTTTTAGTTCTACCGCCATCAACTGGTAAATTAATACCATTAATATAGCCTGCTGCTTCACTTGCTAAAAATACAACTGCGTATGCTATTTCTTCAGGTTGGGCAAATCTTCTAGCTGGAATAATACTTTTCATGATCTCTCGCGCTTCTTCAGGGGGTTTTCCAATCTTTTTACCAACGTTTACCATAATTTGATCCAAACGTTCTGTAGCCGTAGCTCCAGGCAAGACATTGTTAACTGTAATTCCAAATGGTCCTAGTTCAGAAGCTAAAGTTTTACTCCAATTTGCAACAGCTCCACGTATGGTATTACTAACTCCTAATCCTTCAATGGGTTGTTTTACTGAAGTGGATATTATATTAATAATTCTTCCATAGCCATTTTCTTTCATTCCAGAAACAACAGCTTGAACTAATAAATGGTTGCAAAGTAAATGTTGCGAAAAAGTATCCGTAAATTCTGAAAGATCGGCATTGAGTATGGGACCTCCTTTTGGACCACCTGTGTTATTTAAAAGAATATGATAATTTCTAGAGGTATTATTTGATAGCGCTTCTTTTAATGAATTTGGATCATTAAAATCAGCTATTATATAATTGTGGTTTTGACCTTGATTAGTTGGTAATTCAGAGAGTACTTTCTTTAGTTTATCTTCATTGCGAGTAATCAATGTTATGTTTGCACCAAGATTAGCTAATTCCATTGCAGTTGCTTTTCCAATACCAGCTGTGCTTCCACAGATTAATGCATTTTTGTTTTTTAAATTAAGATTCATATATTTATTTCAATAATTAATTATCATATTTGATGCAAATATTTTTAGATTCTGTAAAGAATTTTAAAGCTTCAAAGCCCCCTTCGCGACCTACACCACTGTTTTTAACTCCGCCAAAAGGAGTTCTTAAGTCTCTATTAAGCCAGGTGTTTACCCAAACAATTCCAGATTCTATCTGTTTTGACATTCTCATAGTTCTGTCAAGATTGCTAGTCCACAAGGTAGCCGAAAGCCCGTACTTGACATTATTTGCCATTTCTAAAACTTCTTCTTCAGTATCAAATGGCATTATAGTTACTATGGGACCAAAAATCTCTTCTTGATTTACACGGCAATTATTATCTGTAACCTCTATAATGGTAGGTTCAAGATAATATCCATTTTCAGATCCCTTAACTATCAACTTATTACCGCCATATAAAACTTTAGCACTTTCTTCTATAGCTAAATCAATATAAGACATTACTTTATCAAGATGAGGTTTTGATACTAAAGCACCAATTTGAGTAGAAGAATCAAATGGATTCCCTACTTTTAATTGTTTAACTCTGGAAACGAAATCATTTTTAAATTTTAAATAGATTGATTTTTCTACAAAAATTCTACTTCCACATAAGCAAATTTGTCCCTGATTTGCAAAAGATGATTTTACAGTAATTGAAAGCATTTTTTCATAGTTGCAATCTGCAAAAATGATGTTTGGATTTTTACCACCTAGTTCTAAGGATAATTTTTTAAACATAGGTGCTGCTGTTCTCGCAATTGATTCACCAGTTTTAGTTCCACCTGTAAATGAAATTGCTTTAATGTTTGGATGTTCAACAATAGCTTGACCTACAGAAGGTCCAGTTCCATTAATAATATTTAAAACCCCATTTGGTAGTCCAGCTTGAGTACAAATTTTTCCTAATAAAAATGCTGTCATAGGAGTAACTTCACTTGGTTTTGCAACTACAGTATTCCCTGCGGCAATGGCTGGAGCAATTTTCCAAGTAAATAAGTACAATGGTAAATTCCAAGGGGAAATACATCCTACAACTCCAATAGCTTGTCTTAAAGTAAAGTTCATGGTGTTTAATCCAACACTTTCATGTGCTTCACTAGCAAATTGTGTAATGGCATGTGCGAAAAATCTAAAATTACTAGATGCTCTTGGAATGTCAACAGTTTTTGCTAAACTCAGTGGTTTTCCATTGTCCAATGCTTCTGCTTCTGCTAGTATATCTAAATTATCGTCAATTAGGTTCGCTATTTTTAAAAGAATAGCACTGCGCTCATCGATAGTTGTGTTAGACCATGAAGGGAACGCTTTTTTTGCAGCTTGATATGCCTTATCAACATCTATTGAAGAGGAAGATGCAATTTTTGAATATACCACTCCTTTTGAAGGATTATAATTATCTAACCAATCTTGTTTAAATGGTTCACAATATGATCCGTCAATATAGTTTAGTATTTTTTTCATACCCATAAATATTATAAAGGTTTATATGCCATCACTTTAATTTCTATCACTAAATCTGGATGTGGTAATTGATGAACAGCTACAGTTGTTCTTGTTGGTCCCGTTTCTTTATCAAAAAATTTTGCATAGGCTTTATTATAGCCAGCAAAATCATTCATGTTTACCAAAAAAGTAGATACATCTACGATGTCTTTTAACGAAGCTCCAACTTTTTTTAAATTATTATTAATATTGTTAAGCACTTCGCATGTTTGGACTTCAATGTTTAAATGTTTAGTTCCCATTTCATCAATAATATCGACTCCTGCTATGGTGTTGTCTGGTCTACGTGAACTAGTTCCTGAAACCAATATAAAATCACCTACTCTTTTAACATGTGGATAGGCTCCTCTTGGAGTAACTTTTTTTTCTAATTCTTTATTTTTCATGGATTATATTTTTTTTGCTGCATCATCATCTTGTAAAATATTTTTTGTCTCATTTAATACCAAACTAAGTTTTTCTTCTAAACTCACAGAATCTATTAATTTGCCACCGTCTAATAATTTTAAAATTGCTTTATCTTGTGCTCTTCCTCTTTTCATAGCCTCAGAATAAGGAATGTCTGCGTTAAAAGTTACTAAGGAATATTTCGAATTGTATTTGCCTGGATAATGATCTTCAAAAGCTACTTCTAATTTTCTTTTTTTCTGAAATAAAGGGTTTGCGGTATGTTCTTTCATTTCATAAAAATTATCAATAGCAAGATCTGCAATGGCATCGGCATCTACTTTTCTTTCTTTTTGAAATTCAGAAAAAGTTTTTCCCCAATCTCCTTCATACTTTTCAATATATTTATCTAGAACAACAACATCTTCAAAAGAAGCATTCATTCCTTGACCATAAAAAGGTACAATAGCGTGAGCAGAATCTCCAATGAGTAGTGTTTTTCCATAAGTATTCCATGGATGACATTTTACAGTACCTAATCGACCTGTTGGGTTTTCAAAAAATTCCTCTGTTAAATTAGGCATTAATGCTTTTGCATCGGGATATTCTCTTTCAAAATAGTTAGAAACTTTTTCTGGAGTATTTAAATTTTCAAAATTATCCTTTCCAGTTTCATGAGCTAAAAATAAGGTAACTGTAAAACTACCGTCAAGATTAGGTAATGATATCAACATATTTTCTCCTCTAGGCCAAATATGTAGTGCATTTTGTTCCGATCTGAAGTCGCCGTTTTCTGTTGCTGGTATTGTTAACTCTTTATAACTATGACTCAACCAATCAATCGAAAAACTTAATCTAAGATCTTTATTCACAAACATATTATTTCTAACTACAGAACCTGCTCCATCAGTACCAAAAATAAGATCAGCATTATAGGTGATTTTTTCTTTAGTATCATAATCTTCAAAAACAGCCATTGTGTTTTTAAAATCTAAAAACTCACAGCTTTTATTAAAATGCAATTCTACATTTGGTAATTTTTCTGCACTATCAAGTAATAACATATTCAATCCAGGACGCGATATAGAATTGATGTATTTATCTTCTTTACCACTATAAAGACTCATAAATTTATGACCGCTAATATCATGAATCATTCTACCAATCATTGGTATGCATAGTTTTTCTATTTCATCTTGCAGACCTACCATTTTCATTGCTTTCACTCCACGATCAGAAAGAGATAAATTTATAGAGCGTCCTGCATCTTGACCTACCATTCTTAAATCTGGGCGTTTTTCTACTAAGGTTACATCATAGCCTCTTTGGCCTAAACGTAATGCGAGTAGACTGCCACATAATCCTGCTCCAATAATTAAAACTTGTTCTTTTTTAGTTTTCATGGATCTATATTTATTTTATTATTGGTTTTTGTAAATCTTCGGTTTATTTGGGTGTAAAAGATTTAATTTACTAGTCCTATTAATTTAAAATTTTTTTTAATCGTTGAACAAATTCAAATACATCTTGATAACTATTATAAAGTGGAGCAGGCGCAACTCTTATAACATCGGGTTCTCTCCAATCACTTATTACACCATTCTTTGTTAGTTGTGTATGTAAATTTTTATTGGCACTCTTCACCTGAATTGATAATTGGCAGCCTCTTTCCTCTGAATTTTTAGGAGTGATTATATTTATTCTATTGTCACTTAATTCGTTAATTAAAAACTCTAAAAAACCAGTAAGTGATTTAGATTTTTTGATAATGTTTTTAAAACCTGCAGCTTCAAATAAATCTAAAGAAGCTCTAATTGCAGCCATTGATAGTATAGCAGGATTGCTTAATTGCCATCCTTCAGCACCAGGTATCGCATCAAATTCATGGCGCATATTAAAACGAGTTTGCTTATTGTGTCCCCACCATCCTGCGAATCGATTTAAATCGGTATTATTAGCATGACGTTCGTGAACAAAACAACCACCTAAACTCCCTGGGCCACTATTTAAATATTTATAAGTACACCACACAGCAAAGTCTACCCCAGTTTCATGTAAATTAGGTTGGATGTTTCCAACACCGTGAGCTAAATCAAAACCTACTAAACTATTGTGTTTATGTCCTAATTCAGTAATTTTTTTTAATGGATATAATTGACCTGAGTAATAATTAGTGCTTCCAATCATTAATAATGCAATTTCATCACCTTGGTCTTCCATTATTTTTTCTAAATCCTCAAATCGACATAAATTTTCGCCCTCACGGGGTTTCCATAAAATTAATCCATCATTTGAATCATAGCCATGAAATTTTAACTGGCTTTCCATCGCATATTTATCGGATGGAAAAGCATCACTTTCAATAACTATTTTGTATTTACTTTTCGTTGGTTGATAAAAAGAAACCATCATTAAATGAAGGTTGGTAGTGAGGCTATTCATGATTACAATTTCACTTGGCTTGGCACCCACTATTTTTGCCATAGAATTTGTTAAAAACTCATGATAAGGCAACCATGGGTTTTTAGCATCTGTATGTCCTTCAACTCCAAATTTAGCCCAATCATTAAGCTCTTGTTGTAAATAATTTGATGTTTTTTTTGGTTGTAATCCTAAGGAATTTCCACACAGATACACCAATTCTATGCCCTCGTTATTAGTTGGAATTAAAAATTCTTTTCGGTAGTTTTTTAATGGATCTTCTTGATCTTTATAGGTAGCGAAAGCTAAATTATTTTCGTACATTTAATTGGTTGTTTTGAACTCAAACAAAAATAAGGATTATTAAATTAATTAATTCTTTATTAATAATAAATTGATTTTTCAATATAAGACTAATTTATAATTTATATTTAGATAAAATTTTTAATAAGAATGAAAAAAATAGTTTTGATTTTATTGTTTTTAAATTCCTCCTTATGTGAATCTCAAAACCGTTCTATTGCAAGAGAATGGAACGAACAAGTTTTACATGCGATTAGAAATGATTATGCACGTCCAACTGTACATGCTAGAAATTTATTTCATACCTCCATAGCTATTTATGACATTTGGGCAGTTTTTAATAATAAGGCATCTACTTTTTTATTAGGGAAAACAGTGGGTAATTATAGGTGTAATTTTGATGGGTTTTACATTGGTCAGTCTATAGATGAGGATCAGAAAACAGCTATGAGTTATGCTGTTTATAGAATCATGTTACATCGGTTTTCAAATTCACCTGGCATTGAAGAAATTTACTTATCTATTAATAATTTAATGGATGAATTAGGTTATGATAAAAATATGCAAAGTGTCGATTACCATAGTGGCAATGCGGCAGCTTTAGGGAATTATATGGCAAATCAAATCATCGCGTTTGGTATGCAAGATGGTTCTAATGAAGAAAATGAATATGCTAATTTATTTTATGAACCTTTAAATGAAAATTTAAATACTGATTATGGAGGTAATCCAAATCTAACTGAGCCTAATCATTGGCAAGCTTTAACAATAGAGGAATTTATTGATCAAAGTGGTAATTATTTTCCTGGTGGAGCACCTGAATTTTTAAGTCCAGAATGGGGCAAGGTCATACCATTTTCGATTAAAGAAGAGGATTTAACTATACACAATTCTACAGATTATAGTTTTTGGGTTTATCATGATCCAGGTTCTCCATCTTTTATAAAAGAAGGTGATGGAATAAATGACCCCTATAAGTGGGGCTTTGCATTGGTTTCTATTTGGGGATCACATTTAGATCCTAATGACGATGTAATGATTGATGTATCTCCGTCAAGCATTGGTAATATTTCAATTTTTCCAGAGACCTTCGATGAATATAAGGATTTTTACAATTTGGAAAATGGGGGAGACCCTAGTTTTGGTTGGAATGTAAATCCAAGTACAGGATTGCCTTATGAAGAACAATTGGTGCCTAGAGGAGATTACACAAGAGTTTTAGCAGAATTTTGGGCAGATGGACCTGATAGCGAAACACCTCCAGGACACTGGTTTACTATTTTAAATTACGTTAGTGATCATCCAAATTTAATTAAGAAATTTAAGGGTGAGGGTGAGGTATTGGAAGATTTAGAATGGGATGTTAAATCATATTTTATTTTATCTGGAGCAATGCATGATTCAGCAATAGCAGCCTGGGGAATTAAAGGTTATTACGATTATATAAGGCCAATGAGTTCGATACGGTATATGAGTGATAAAGGTCAGTCTTCTGATACTACCTTGTTAAATTACCATCCACATGGGATCCCTTTAGTACCCGGTTATATCGAAATAATAGCAGAAGGAGATCCTTTAGAAGGAGAATATTTAGAAAATATAGGTAAAATTAAATTATTTACCTGGAGAGGTCATGATTTTATTATTAATGCAGATTATGATATTGCTGGGGTTGGTTGGATTCTAGCCGAGAATTGGTTTCCTTATCAGCGTCCTTCATTTATTACTCCTCCGTTTGCTGGCTATGTTTCTGGACATTCTACTTTCTCAAGAGCGGCTGCCGAAGTTCTAACTTTATTGACCAACGATGAATATTTTCCTGGGGGAATGGGAACCTTTAATGTTTATAAAAATGATTTTTTAAAGTTTGAAGTAGGTCCTAGTGTCGATTTTCAGTTGCAATGGGCTACTTATAGAGATGCTTCCGACCAAACAAGCTTGTCGCGTATTTGGGGTGGGATTCATCCTCCAATAGATGATATTCCAGGTCGAATAATTGGAAAAAAAATTGGTATCGACGCTTTTGAGTTTGGAGAAAACTATTTTGAAAAAGAGGAGGGATTTGAAAGTGTAATTTATCCTAATCCAGCTGGTGATTTTATAAATATTCAGTATTGGTCTGACCATCAACTTAATGTTGAGATTTATGATTTAAATGGAAGAAAAATTGTAAGTAACCCAATTCAATTTAATAACCTTAACCGTTTTCGAATCAATGTTTCTAATTTAATTCAAGGATTTTATATTATATACTTAGTTGATGATTCTGATAATGAAGTTGCTATTTATAAGATGTTAAAAGATTAATTAAATGGATATTAAGAAAGCATTTGAGATAAACCGTAAAACTTGGAATAATAAGGTAGCGGTTCATGCAAAAAGTGATTTTTACAACTTAGAAGAATTTAAAAATGGTAAGTCTTCACTTAATAATTACGAGATAGCTGCTTTAGGAGATGTTGCAAATAAGTCGATACTGCACTTACAATGCCATTTTGGTCAAGATACTTTAAGTTGGGCTAGGATGGGAGCAGACTGTACAGGAATTGATTTATCAGAGGAAGGAATAAAATTAGCTAAAGAACTAAATAAAGAGTTAGGTATGAAGTCCAATTTTTTGTGCTGTAATGTTTTAGATGTATCTAAGCACCTCAATACTAAATTTGATATTGTTTTTACAAGTTATGGAACGATAGGATGGTTACCCGATTTAAAACCTTGGGCACAAATGATATCTGAAAGATTAAAAAAAGGTGGTATTTTTTATATAGTAGATTTTCATCCAATTGTTTGGATGTTCGATTATACCAGCAACCCCCCAAAATTGGCTTACGGTTATCATCAAAAAGAATATATTTATGAAGAATATGAAGGAACTTATGCAGATGAAAAATCAAAAATGATTAGCAAGGAATATGCTTGGAATCATAGTTTGGGTGAAATTATTACATCACTTACAAATGCTGGATTAACTATTGATTATTTAAATGAGTATGATGCTTCTCCTTATAATATTTTCCCTGAATTAGAAATTAATAATGATGGGATGTATGAACTTTCAGATAAATTATATCCATTACTTTTTGAGTTAAAAGCAACAAAAATTTAATTAATACTTGAAATTTTCTTTAAGTAATTCTGGAAACTTTTCTTGAAACCTCTTTAATCTAGGGATTGATACATTTTGGATGTATGGATTATTTGGATGTAATCTTTCATAATTTTGATGGTATTTTTCTGCAATCCAAAATTTTTGAAATGGCATTACTTCAGCTGCAACTATTCTGTTTTTATTTTCTTGGTATAAAACTTCTATTTGATCATTAATGATTTTTTTTTCTTCTTCATTTTGATAAAAAATAATAGAACGATATTGAGAACCCCTGTCATTTCCCTGACCATTTAATTGAGAAATATTTTGTGATCCAAAATAAATGGATACCAATTGTTTAAAGCTGATAATTTCAGGATTATAAATAATTTCTACCGCTTCTGCATGTCCAGTTTTACCAGTATTACTTTTTTCATATGTTGGATTGTCAGTATGACCTCCACTATATCCAGATATTGATTCTTCTACTCCTTTTACACTTTCATAAATAGCTTCCACACACCAAAAACAACCACTAGCAAAATAAGCGCTATTCAATCCATCTTCACGCTCTATTTGAACAGGTTCTAATGTTTTTTGATTTTCAGAATGAGCATTATTTTTATTAGGATTTTGACAGGTTACTTGTAAAATAACCAATAAAACTAAAATAGAAATTGTAAGTGACTTTTTCATAGGTTTTTTTTGGATTGTAATAATCAAAAATACTTTTCTTTTTACAACAAAAAAAGCCTTCAAATTTTTTGAAAGCTTTTTAAGTTTGTATTTAAAATTGAATTTAAAGCTTATTAAACATTTTTTCCATTTTTGCTTCTTCTTCAGTTGCTAGGTCAATGTCTACTAATATCCTTCCACTATGTTCATCTGTAATAATTTTTTTACGACCAGCAATTTCCATTTGTATTTGTGGTGGAATAGTAAAGAAAGATCCTCCAGAAGCTCCACGGTCGATAGCAACAATTGCCAAACCATTTTTAACATTACTACGAATTCGCTTGTAAGCTTTAACTAAACGTTCTTCGATTTTTTTCTCGTAATCAGCAGATTTTTTGATTAATGCTTTCTCTTCTTTCTCAGTTTCAGCTAAAATTTCGTCTAATTCTCCTTGCTTGTGAGTTAAATGATCTTGACGTTTTTTAAGACGTTCATTAGTTTCCTCGACTACTACTTTCTTTTGTTCGATTTGTGCTTTGAATTCTCTAATGTGCTTTTCGTTTAATTCAATTTCTAATGTTTGAAATTCAACTTCTTTACTTAAAGAATCATATTCACGATTGTTACGAACATTATCTTGTTGTTTTGTGTATTTTTTGATAAGCTCCTTAGATTCTTCAATCTGATTTTTTTTATCTGAAACGCTATTCATTACAGCATCAACCCCATCATTTAATTTTTCAAGTCGAGTATTCATACCTGCTAATTCATCTTCTAGGTCTTCAACTTCTAGAGGAAGTTCTCCACGGATGTCGCGAATTTTATCAATTCTAGAATCGATAAGTTGTAAATCAAATAAAGCTCTTAACTTCTCTTCTACAGTGATTTCGGTTTTCTTTGCCATATTTTAAATATAGGTAATTGGATTGGTATTTTTTTGCGATAAAACGATTGCAAAAGTACTAATTTTTTTGTTAAGGAAAGCAACTAATAACTCTTTTGTGAATTGCTCACTTTCATAATGACCAATATCTGCTAAAAGAATATTGTTTTCTGCTTTAAAAAAATCATGGTATTTGCAATCTGCAGTAACAAAAGCATCTGCTCCAGAACTTATTGCAGTTTCGATAGCATAGCTTCCGCTACCTCCTAATACAGCAACTTTATGGATGGATTTATTCATTAATTTAGAATGGCGAATACAATAGGTATTCATATTTGTTTTAAGATAATTTAAAAATTCAATTCCTGTCATTGTATTTTCTAATTCTCCAGTCATTCCCATTCCGATATGTTGATTTGTATTTTCTAAAGTTATTATTTCATAAGCAACTTCTTCATAAGGATGGAAATTGAAAAGTGCTTTTAAAACGGAAGCTTCTTTATGTTTTTGCATGGTGATATTTATCTGCACTTCTTTTTCAAAATGTAATTTGCCTTTAATCCCTTTAACGGGATTCGAATATTCATTTCCACGATACGTTCCGTCTCCATTTGAAGAAAAACTACAATTGCTGTAATTTCCAATAGAACCAGCTCCAGCTTTAAATAATTGTTCAAGAAGTTTTTCAGCACTATCTGAAGGAACATAAGTAGTAAGTTTTTTTATAGTTTCATTTTTAGGAATCAATATGTTTCGATTTGTTAATTTTAATTTTTCACAAATCATTGCATTTACTCCATTCCAAGAATTGTCTAGTGCAGTATGCATCGAAAAAATAGCAATATTGTTTTTAATTGCCTTCATAACTACTCTTTCAATATAATTTTCACCTGTCAACTTTTTTAATCCTGAAAAAATAATAGGATGGAAACTTATTATTAAGTTACATTCATTTTTAACAGCTTCATCAACTATGCTTTCAAGTGTGTCTAGGGTGACTAATATTCCTTTAACTTCAGTGTTATAGTCTCCTACAAGCAAACCTGTATTGTCAAAATCTTCAGAGTAGGATAATGGCGATAATTCTTCTAGTATGGAGATGACTTCATTAATTTTCATAGGTCTGTTTTTAGATTTTTTTTATCATTTAAAAGCTGAATACAAGCATTATTGTCTCAGTCAATCATCTTTTTTTTATGTGAAATATTTTATCATGTTCGTTTTATAAAATATAATTTAAGGTAAATATAATGCATTCCTATTTTGAAATAAAAATTTGTGAAACTCATTTTAAAGAGAAGTTGTATTTTTGTACTATGAACAGACTACGGAAACTACTTTTGCCCTTTTCTTTAGTATATGGAAGTATTTTAGCTTTACGTAACTTATTTTACGATAAGGGGTGGTTTAAAAGTAAATCATACGCTACGCCAATTATATGTATAGGAAATCTTTCTATTGGAGGAACAGGAAAATCTCCAATGATTGAATACCTGATTAGTTTTCTAAAAGAAGATTATAAAGTAGCTGTTTTAAGTCGTGGATATAAAAGAAAGACCATTGGCTTTAGAGAAGTTACAATTAATAGTAAGGCTGAAGATGTTGGGGATGAGCCTTTACAATTTAAACAAAAATTTCCTGAAATAATGGTTGTAGTATGTGCAAATAGACAAGAAGGAATTGAGAAAATAAGAATTAAAGCAGATGTTATTTTATTAGATGATGCCTTTCAGCACCGGAAAGTTAGCGCTTCTACAAATGTCTTGTTAACTACTTTTAATGATTTATATGTTCATGATATGATATTGCCAGCAGGAAACCTCAGGGAATCTAAAAGGGGAGCTAAACGTGCAGATTTAGTGATGGTAACTAAATGTCCTGAAAAGCATTCCTATGCTAAACTTCAAGAAATTCAATATATATTGAATTTAAGAACTGAACAAAAAATCTATTTTTCAAAAATTAGTTATGATGAATATATCTATGGTATATCTGAAACATTGCCATTAAACTATCTATTAGATAAGAATTTCACTCTAGTTACTGGAATAGCTAGTCCAAAGCCTCTTGTTGAATTTTTAAAACAAAATCAGTTTAATTTTGAACATAAAAAATTTCCAGATCATCATTATTTCTCTAATTCTGAAATTAAAAATTTAAAAGAAAAAGAGATTATTTTGACTACTGAAAAAGATTTTGTTAGGTTACAGCCTAGATTAAATAAATTTGCTATTTATTATCTTCCTATCAAAATTGCTATTTTAAAATCACAAGAGAATTTCTTTAAAGAATATATTGTAAATGAAATTGAAAATTTTAGTACTAAAAATTAACTATTTAAAGCTTAGCTTGCTTTAAGGGTATAGGATATTTTCTCAAAGAAGTCTTCAGGTTTAAAAGGTTTTGGAATAATTTCATTAAAGCCTGCTTTGTAAAATTCGTCTAAATTTTCATCAATGGTAACTGCTGTCAAAGCAATAATTGGTAATTTATTGTCAAATTCACGTATTAGTTGAGTGGTTTCAATACCACTAATCCCTGGCATATGTATATCCATTAAAATAAGTTGAAAATCATTTTCTTTAACCATTTTAATAGCATCCAATCCGTTATCTGCTACTTTACAAATTATCTTGTGCTTTTCAAGTATTTTTTTGGTAATCATTTGATTGATTTTATTGTCTTCAACCACCAAAATAGAGATTTTTTCTAACGATTTATAATCAATATTATAGGCTTTATTACTTAACTCAGCATCTCCAAAATTATCTTCTGAGATATTAAACGAAATATCAAACCAAAATTTAGAACCTTGTCCAAGAACACTTTCTAAATAAACCTTACTATTCATTAGTTCTAGAAGGTTTTTTACTATGGAAAGTCCCAAACCAGAACCTCCAAATTTCCTGTTAATCTGAAGTGATCCTTGATTAAAGGTCTCAAAAATACTTTTCTGTTTCTGCATGGATATTCCTACTCCAGTATCTTCAATTTCAACATGAAGATTTACTTTATCTTTGACACTACTCAATTTATTAATACGAATAGTTACCTCTCCATTTTGTGTGAATTTTACAGAGTTACCGATTAAGTTAATAAGTACTTGAGAAAGTTTAAGTGGATCACCAATCAATTTTTCAGGAATGCTTTCATCGTATTCAAGAGTCAAACTATTTTTTCTGTCCTCTGCAGTTTTTTTAAGTGTAATTAACACATCATTGATTCGTTTTTTAAGGCTAAAAGTTGTTTTTTCAATTTCTACTTTATTGGCTTCTAATTTGTTTAAATCTAATATGTTATTGATAAGGGATAATAGGTATTCACCAGAGAATTCAAGAGAATTTAAATGTTCCTTTTGGTTGGGTTTTGGATCTTCTTCTAATAATAAATGTGTTAGACCTGTAACTGCATAAAGTGGAGTTCTTAGTTCATGTGTGATGGTCGATAAAAATTCAGCTTTGGCCAAAGAAGCTCTTTCTGCTTTCTCTTTCGCTATCGTAAGTTCAACGTTTTTATCTTTTAATAAATCATTAGCTTTGGCTCTTAAATTATTGTTTTTAAATAATGATAATGCCAATAAAGAAAGTATAATAATAAGGGCAATACTTAATCCAGTAGTCATTTTGCTAAAATATATTGACTTCTGGTTTTTGTTAATTTCTTTTTGCTGAGATGCTATAATTTCATCTTTATCACCAATGTTTGAATCATAGCCAGAACTTTTAGAAATGGCTTGAATATAAAGGGCGTAAAGTAATTCTTTCTCTTGTAAATATGTATCCAATAAAATGGAGGCTTCTTGAGGCTTATTTTCTCTAAAAGCTATTTGAGATTCAACTCGCAAGCCTTCTATTTTTAAATTTGAAAATGAATTCTTAGTCACCAATAAATTATAATTATTAAAAGCTGCTTTTGCTGATAAAAGATTATTGGTATTGTTTAAGTTGTTTAATTTAAGGAATGCAACAGCTTCGAATAAATATAATTCAGCTTGTTTGTATTTTAAATTATTAGATATTAATAGTGGCAAAGCTGCTTTAAGATAATTGATAGCTACGCTTGGATTGTTTTTTTCTAATTCAAGAAGACCAAAGTAATAGATGGTTATTGCTTGATTTTTTTCATTATTTAGCGATGTGAAAATTATATCTGCATCTTTTAAGTATGTTTCTGCTTTTTTGTAATCTTTTAATTTAGTTAGTACCAATCCATAGAGATTATAAGCCTGACCAAGTTTTAATTGATTGTTTTCTTTTTTTAAAAATATGATTGCATTTAAAACTTCAGCTTCCGCTTTTTTATAATTATTAATTTGGTATTGTAGTTTGGCGAAATTTAAATAAACATCTGATTTAAGAATATTGTCATCAGAATTGATTACTAATTGAAGTGCTTCATTTAAATTAATGATTGCTGATTCAAAGTCTTGATCTAAAATAGCATTATTAGCTATTTTTTGATAATTATAAAATTGAGATAGGGTATCCTGCTTCGCTTCTTGTGCATTAAAATTATGCAGTATAAAGAAGCAAATAATTGTAAAAATTAACTTTATTTGAATTTTAAAAAAAAAGATATCCCTGTCCCTGTTTTAAAAATAATGTTCCTATTTAAGGTATAAATATACTCATTTATTAGGCACTAAGAGCATTAAATCTATTATTCTCGATGAATATCCTACCTCATTATCATACCAACCAATAATCTTAATCATTTTACCAATAGCTGAAGTCATACCAGAATCGAAAATACAAGAATGATTGTTTCCTTTTATATCTATGGATACTATGGGGTCCTCGGTATATTGAATTATATTTTTAAAGTGTGTTTCTGAGGCATTTTTAAAAGCATTATTTATTTCAGTAATACTAACTTCTCTTTTAGCATTTATGGTAATATCGGTTAAGGAACCATTTGGAACTGGTACTCTAATTCCGCATCCTCCAATTGCATTTTCAAGTTCAGGAAAGATTTTTGTCAAAGCTTTTGCAGCGCCTGTAGTAGTTGGCACGATAGATTGGTTTGCTGCTCGTGCTCTTCTTAAATCTCGATGCGGTTGATCGTGTAAACTTTGATCTGTTGTATAAGAATGTACAGTAGTTATATATGCTTGCTCTATGCCACATAAATCATTGATGACCTGAAGCATTGGAGCTGCATTATTGGTTGTGCAAGAAGCATTTGATATAATAAAGTCTTCAGAATTGATGATGGAATTATTTACGCCAACGACAATCGTTTTTATAGATTCATCCTCTGGTGGAACTGAAAGTATAACTTTCTTTGCGCCATTAGTAATATGATTTTGTAATAGCGTTCTAGTTTTATATTTTCCAGAACATTCAACAACAAAATCTAAGTTGCCCCAATCTATTTTTTTTATGTTTTTTTCTGAAGAAAAACGAATGGTTTGATTCGCAATTGAAATATCGTTATTTGTAGCTTTGATTTCTTCTTTTAAAACACCATGAATACTATCATATTTCAATAAATGACACAATGTATGTGCATCTGAAATATCATTAACCATGTTAACGTTTATTGTTGGATGGTTTATTAATAATCTGAAAAGAGTTCTTCCTATTCTTCCAAAACCATTGATTCCAATTTGAATAGTTTTCGCCATTAATTTAAAATTAAGTAAGGTGTTTTTGAGCTTTGTACGATGAACGTACCAAAGCTCCACTCTCTACATGACGGAATCCTAACTCTAATCCAATAGTTTCGTATTTTTTAAATTGTTCAGGAGTAATAAATTCTTTAACAGACAAATGTTTTTTTGACGGTTGTAAATATTGTCCAATTGTAATAATATCTAGATTTACCTTGCTTAAGTCTCTTATTGTTTGAATAACTTCTTCTTCAGTTTCACCAAGACCAAGCATAATTCCACTTTTAGTTCTTTTTGCTCCTTGTTTTTTTAGGTAATTTAGCACTTCTAGGCTTCTTTCGTATTTTGCTTGAATTCTTACTTCTCTAGAAAGACGCTTAACAGTTTCCATGTTATGAGAAATAACTTCTGGATGTACTGCTAATATGCGATCAATATTAGTGGTATTGCCTTGAAAATCGGGAATTAATGTTTCCAAGGTTATGTTTGGGTTCATGCGTCTAATAGATTTTACAGTCTCCGCCCAGAGTATAGATCCCATATCCTTTAAGTCATCTCGATCTACTGAAGTAATTACCGCATGTTTAATGTTCATGAGCTTTATAGATCTTGCTACTTTTTCTGGTTCATCCCAGTCTATTGTTTCTGGTCTGCCAGTTTTAACACCACAAAAGCCACAAGAACGGGTACAAATATTACCCAAAATCATAAAAGTAGCAGTACCTTCAGTCCAACATTCGCCCATATTTGGACAACTGCCAGATGTACAAATGGTATTTAGATTGTATTTGTCAACCAGTCCTCTTAAATCGGTGTATTTTTTACCGGTTGGAAGCTTTACTCTAAGCCACTTTGGCTTCGGAGTAAATTGTTTTTTTTCTGCAGTTTCTATTCTCATAATTAAGAACAAAGATAAGAAGTTTCATGATATTATTCTTATAAAACTCAAAGAAGTCCAAACCCAAAATCTACTTCAGCTCTGATAGATTTTAATAGATTAGAGAGGCCTATATTTAATCTAATAAATAGAAAATAACGCTAATTTTTTTGCAGTAAAATTTCAATTGGAGTTATTTTCTTTAATGATTTCTGCTAATAATTTCCTCGCTCTTAGTAATCTTACCTTTACATTATTAAGAGGTTCATTAAGTTTTTTAGAAATTTCTAAATAACTCATTTCTTGAAAATAACGTAGATTGATAACATCCTGATAATGTGGTTTTAATAATTTTATAAAATTTAATAATTCTGCTAAATTTTGTTTAGTAATTAGCTTATCTTCAGGTGTTGGAGAGTCATCTGGGATTCTTTTTACTTGTTCATCTGAAGTAGTTGAAGATTGAGAATGTATGGAAGCATTTTTTTTTCTTGTTTTATCGATCTGAATATGTTTAGAAATAGTAATTAACCAGGTGCCAAACTCAAACTCATCCTTAAAAGTATGGATTTTATCAAACGCTTTGGAAAAACTTTCAATTGTTATATCTTCTGCTTCATATTCGTTTTGAACTCTTTTTAATTGAAAGCGATAAACATCATTCCAATAATAATCTAGCAAAAAATTAAAAGCTATTTGTGAGCCTTCTTTTGCTTTTCGAATTTGAATTATAATATTTTTTTTTGTTATTTCCATAAAGCTGTTTTTGACGAGCTAGTTGAAATAAATATATTTAATTAAAAAAAATAAAAAAATTATCTTTAAAAATGGAAACCAGTAAATCAAAACTTTTTACCTATCTTTTTGATAGTTTATAGACTGCGATAAATTGGATGAATAATTTTAATTTTATTGGATTTAATGTTTTTTTTAATCTAAAATAATGAAAACTAATACTGATAAAACTCAAAATAATATTTTTATTAATAGAAAAAATCACTACAATTAAAATACTACAAAATAAAGAAGTAAATTAATACTTTAGTTCCAAAAACCTATTTATTGGGCTCTTCAGAACAATTTTCAAATTGTTCAGGTGTTTTTCCACAAAAACTACAGGATTCACCTTCTTTATTTAAAAAAGGATTTTGACTAGCGCAAGTACCACCAAATTCACCATCTTTTTGAGCCCATATTTTTATAGCTATTCCTGCAAAAGCAAGAAGTAATAATGCAATAGTTAGTATATAAATTCCCATAGCAAATAATTAAAAAACAAAAATACAATCTTTATTACTTCTTTAATATTGATTTGAGTAGTTTTTGATTTCTTTAATGATGTTTTTATAGAATTGTAAAAGATAAATTATCTTTTTTGTTTAGCTATTTATACTGGTATTAACAATTTACTAGATAATGTTAACTTCAGGACTGATAAAGATTCCAAACTCTTCTTTCACTTTGGTTTGTATTGTTTTAGAGAGGGATACTATTTCTTTTCCCGTTGTATTTCCATAGTTTACTAATACTAATGCTTGTTTTTTATGTACACCAGCATCACCAATTCGCTTTCCTTTAAATCCGGATTGCTCGATTAGCCAGCCAGCTGGAATTTTATATTCTGAATTTGATATTTTGTAATAAGGAGCATCTGGATAGTTTCTGTGAAATTTTTTAAATTCAAGATTATTGATAATTGGATTTTTAAAAAAACTCCCACTATTTCCTAATTTTTTTGGATCTGGTAATTTGGACTTTCTAATTTTTATAACTGCTTCAGATATTTCTTTTAGGGTTGGATTTTCTATTTGAAGATTATTTAATTCCTCTTTAATAGCTCCATACCCAATATTTTTATTGTGCTTGGTCTTTGTTAAATTAAAAATTACACTTGTTATGATAAATTCACCTTTTTGTTCATTTTTAAATATAGAACTTCGATAACCAAATTTACATGCTTCTTTAGTGAATATTTTTTCTGAATGGTTGTTTAAAGAAATGGCATTACAGCTATTAAAAACATCTTCTAATTCAACTCCATAGGCACCAATATTTTGAATAGGTGCTGTACCAACATTTCCTGGAATTAACGATAAATTCTCAACACCTCCATAATTATTGTCGATACAATATTCAACAAACTCTTGCCAGTTTTCTCCAGCCATAACTTTAAGAGATATGGTGTTTTTATTTTCAGATATAATTTCAATTCCTTTAATATTTATGTGAATAACTAAAGCATCAATATCTTGAGTTAAAAGCAGGTTACTACCTCCTCCTAAAATAAATATTTTGGAATGAATTTTAGATTTTAATGCTTTTTTTAAGTCACTAATTGATTGAATAGAAGCAAAATATCGAGCACTACAATCAATTGCAAAAGTGTTGTGTTTTTTTAAAGATTTATGTTCTTCAATATGCATTAATCTTGGTATTTTTTTAAGGCTTGTTTTAAAATTTCCACTGCATTTATTAAGCTTTCTTTTTTAAGTACATAAGCAATTCTAATTTGATTTAATCCAGTATTTTTAGAAGAATAAAATCCTGCAGCAGGTGCCACCATTATTGTTCTTCCATTATAATCAAACTCTTCCAATAACCATTGTGAAAAATTGTCACTATTTTTAACAGGTAATTCTACAATGCAATAAAATGCCCCCTTTGGAACTCCAACTTTTACACCAGGAATTTCTTTTAATTTATTAATTAATGTATCTCTTCGATCTTTATACTCTAAAATTACCTCATCAAAATAACTTTGTGGTGTTTCTAAAGCTGCTTCACTGGCAATTTGTGCAAAAGTGGGTGGGCTCAATCTTGCCTGAGCAAATTTTAAAGCTGTTGAAATAACTTCTTTATTTTTGGAAACTAAACATCCTATGCGAGCACCACACATACTATATCGTTTAGACACAGAGTCTATAATAATTCCATTATCTGCAAGGCTTTCTTCTTGTAAAATTGAATAATGAGCTTCTCCATCATACGTGAATTCACGATAAACTTCATCTGCGACTAAAAATAAATTATGTTTTAATACGATAGAAGCAAGTTTTTTTATTTCTTCTTTTGAATATAAATAACCAGTTGGGTTACCAGGGTTACAAATTATAATTGCTTTGGTCTTTGGGCTAATTAATTTTTCGAATTCTGAAATAGGAGGTAGTGCAAAATTATTTTCAATTTTTGAAATTACTGGCACAATATTTACTCCAGATGCAGTGGCAAATCCATTATAATTTGCATAAAATGGCTCAGGGATTATGATTTCATCATCTTGATCACAAATGGTTCCCATTGCAAATAATAATGCTTCACTTCCTCCAGTGGTTACAATAATATCGTTACCAGCTACTGGTATATTATTTCGATTGTAGTATGCAGCAATTTTTTCACGATATTCTTCTGAGCCCTCTGAACGGCTATAAGCTAATGTCTCAAGTTGATGATTTGCTACAGCATCCAATGCAACTTTTGGCGACTTAATATCGGGCTGACCAATATTTAAATAATATATTTCTTTGCCAGATTTAGCTGCTTTTTCAGCATATGGGACCAATTTTCTAATTGGTGATTCTGGCATTTTTAATCCTTTAGAAGATATTGATGGCATCGTTTTGTATTTAAAAGCAAAGTTGCAAAATAATTCTTAAATTTTAGTTCTATTAAAGAGTCTTTTGATAAAATTACTTATATTAACAATATTAAAACATCTTTTAAAATAAATCGCCAAATCATTCTATTAAGTATTCTTTTGTGTGTTATCACTAAGGGAATTGCTCAAAACGGGTTTGTTTTTCCTGAAGACAAAAAAAAAGATAAAATATCATTCAAATTAATCAATAATTTGGTGGTTATACCTGTTGAGGTTAACGGAACAAAACTTACTTTTTTATTAGATACAGGAGTAAGCTCAACCATAATGTTTAGTTTGTCTGAGATTGATTCTTTAGCGCTTAACGACTCAAAACTTATTCGTTTAAGAGGATTAGGGGAAGGAGGTAGTATTCCAGCTTTGAAAAGTAGTTTTAATAAAATAAAGATTGGTAAGGTTACAGATATTAACCATACAATATTTGTTGTCTTTGATAAATCACTTAGTCTTTCCAAACGAATGGGAATACCAATTCATGGAATCATAGGTTACGATTTTTTTAAAAATTTAGTAGTCAAAACAAACTATAATACAAGGAAAATATTTTTGTATGAACCAGGAAACTACATCGAAAAAGAATGTAAAGAATGTGAAGTTTTTGATTTAACTTTTCACAATAAAAAACCATATTTAAATGTTACGAATATCTATGAAAATGAGAGTGATGTTTTTACCTTACTTATAGATTCTGGATCTAGTGATGCCATTTGGTTATTTGATAACTCTATTCTTGAAATAAATCTTAAAAATAAATGGTTTGATGATTTTCTTGGTCAAGGTTTGAGTGGAGATATTTTTGGTAAACGATCCAAAATACCTAAAATGAGTATTGGTAATTTTGAAATGACCAATATAAAAGTTGCGTTTCCAAATAAAGAATCGATAGAAAATATTGAACTATTTAAAGAAAGAGATGGCAGTATTGGAGGAGAATTGTTAAATAGATTTACCATTATAATGAATTATCCATTAAAAAAAATAAGCTTAAAAAAGAATAATAAATTTAAGGATCCATTTCATTATAATATGAGTGGATTAACAATTAAGCATGATGGTCTTGTATTAATAAAGAATAAACGAGATTCTTTTAAAAACAGATCAAATGAAATTGATGGAGCAACACAGATTACCGTTTCCTCTACTTATGATTTTTCTCTTGAACCAAAATATGTTGTCTCAGAAATCAGAAAAGAATCACCTTCTTATTTAGCGGGCATAAAAGTAGGTGATGAGATACTATCCGTAAATGGAACTCAAGCTTATCAATATAATTTATATCAGATTATTGGCTTGTTCTCTTCTAAAGCAGGTAAGAGAATTACTATAAAAATTAAAAGAAACAATAAAATTATTAGAAAAACATTTATTTTAACATCTCTGTTTTAAACTAAAAAAAGGGATGTTATTATAAAATAACATCCCTTTTAATTCTAATTAGAATAAATTTATTTTGTTTTCTCTAAAACACTTTTACCATTATCACCACCAGTTGCTAGAACCTTTCCTTTGATTTTTAAAGAAAAAATAGGTTGATCTGCATTGGAATAAACGGTTACCGTTTTTCTAATAGGCCCAATTCTTTTAGTGTCATATTTTACTTCGATAGTACTAGATTCTCCGGGTGCTATTGGTCCTTTTGGTTTTGAAGGAACAGTGCATCCACAAGATGATTTTACATTACTTACAATTAAAGGTGCGTCACCAGTGTTTGTAAACTCAAAAACTCTTAATCCATCGCTTCCTTTTGCTATTTCGCCATAATCAATAATGTCTGTTTTAAATTCAATTTTTGCTTGTGCGTTTACTTGCTGTACTAATCCTACAAAAGCGATTAATGCAATAATTACTATTTTTTTCATATTAAATATTTTTATTTAATGCTAAAGTAGTTAACTTTAAAACATCACGCAAAGTATATCATTCACTTTTATAATCATAAGGATATACTTACTTTTGCTATTTACTATTCAAATATCAGACCAAAATGGCTTTAGAAGTGAAATATAATGCTCAAAATATTGAAAATAAATGGTATAATTATTGGATTGAAAATAACTATTTTCATTCAGAAGTTGATGAAAGAGAGCCTTATAGTATTGTAATTCCACCCCCAAATGTGACAGGTATTTTACATATGGGACATATGCTTAACAATACCATTCAAGATGTATTAATTCGTCGTGCTCGTTTACAAGGTAAAAATGCTTGTTGGGTACCTGGTACGGATCATGCATCTATTGCAACAGAGGCAAAAGTGGTTGCGAAATTAAAAGAACAGGGAATTGATAAAAACGATTTATCTAGAGATGAATTTTTAAAGCATGCTTGGGATTGGACTGATGAATATGGTGGAGTAATTTTAGAACAATTAAAAAAATTAGGCTGTTCTTGTGATTGGGATCGTACAAAATTCACTTTGGATGATGACATGAGTGAATCTGTTATAAAAACTTTCGTGAATCTTTATAACAAGGGCTTAGTTTATAGAGGATTTAGGATGGTTAATTGGGATCCAGAAGCAAAAACAACCTTGTCAGATGAAGAAGTTGAATATGTAGAACAAAAAGGAAAATTATACTATATAAATTATAAAATTGAAGATACTAACGATACACTCACAATTGCTACTACACGTCCTGAAACCATATTAGGAGATACCGCTATTTGTATCAATCCTAAGGATGAAAGATTTACGCATTTAAAAGGAAAAAAAGCGATTGTTCCTATATGTAATCGTGTTATTCCAATCATCGAAGACGATTATGTAGATGTAGAGTTTGGTACAGGTTGCTTAAAAGTAACTCCAGCTCATGATATAAATGACAAAGCTTTAGGTGATAAACATAAACTTGAAGTAATTGATATTTTTAATGAAGATGCTAGCTTAAATAGTTTCGGATTACATTATCAAGGGAAAGATCGTTTTGTTGTAAGAGATGAAATATATGAAGAATTAAAATCTTTAGGTTGTGTTTTAAAAGTTGAAACCCACTTAAATAAAGTAGGTACTTCAGAAAGAACAAAAGCAGTAATTGAACCAAGACTTTCAGATCAATGGTTTTTGAAGATGGATGAGATGGTGAAACCTGCATTAAAAGCAGTATTGGAAACAGAAGAAATTAAATTATTTCCAAAAAAAATAGAAAATACCTACCGACATTGGTTGGAGAATATTAGAGATTGGAATGTTTCACGTCAATTATGGTGGGGACAACAAATTCCAGCCTATTATTATGGCGATGCTAAAGAAGATTTTGTAGTTGCAGAGAATATGGAAGAAGCATTGTTAATTGCTAAAGATAAAACTGGAAATTCAACATTGAAAAGTGAAGATTTAAAACAAGATCAAGATGCTCTTGATACTTGGTTTTCTTCGTGGTTATGGCCAATAGCTGTTTTTGATGGAATTAGAAACCCAGATAATAAAGAAATTAATTATTATTATCCAACCAATGATTTAGTTACAGGTCCAGATATTATTTTCTTTTGGGTAGCACGTATGATATTTGCAGGTTATGAATTTAGAAATAAAAAGCCTTTTAATAATGTATATTTTACAGGGATAGTAAGAGATGATCAAGGGCGAAAAATGTCTAAACAATTAGGAAACTCTCCTGATGCTTTAAAATTGATTGAGGATTATAGCGCAGACGCAGTAAGAGCTGGAATGATGCTATTAAGTTCTGGTGCTGGAAACGATTTATTGTTTGATGAAACTAAGTTGGCACAAGGGAAAGCATTTAGTAATAAAATAATCAATGCGTATCGATTAGTTAGTGGATGGGAGCTAAGTGATAGTATTGAGCAGCCAGAGTCTAGTAAAATTGCATTAGAATGGTATCACTCTAAATTTCAAAGTGCTTTTACTGAAATGGAAGATCATTTTTCAAAATACCGCCTTTCAGATTCATTGATGACTATTTATAAGTTAGTCTGGGATGATTTCTGTTCTTGGTTATTAGAAATGGTAAAACCAGGTTACCAACAACCAATGGATAGAAAAACATTTGATGCCATTATCAATGCTTTTGAAAATAATTTAAAATTATTACATCCTTTTATGCCTTTTATTACCGAAGAAATTTGGCATCAAATATCAGATAGATCGATAGATGAAGCTTTAATTGTTTCAAGATATCCATCTATAGAAGCAGTTGATGATGCTGTTTTAAAAGATTTTGAAATTGCTTCCGAAGTTATTTCAGGAATTAGAACGATTAGAAAAGAGAAAAATATATCATTTAAAGAAACGATAAGTTTATCAGTTATAAATAATATTAATGCTGCTAAATCTTTTGATTCTGTAATCAAGAAAATGGGTAATATTGAAAAATTAAATTACATTTCTGAAAAAATAGACGGTGCTTTAACTTATCGGGTTAAATCTAATGAATATTTTATCCCTATGAAGGGTTCCATAAATATTGAAGATGAAATTGTAAAACTTTCAGAAGAATTAAAATACACTCAAGGATTTTTAAAAAGTATTCAAGGTAAATTAAGCAATGAACGTTTTGTTAATAATGCTCCAGATAATGTAGTAGCAATTGAACGTCAAAAAGAAGCAGATGCTGTAGCAAAAATTGAAACTATAAAAAGAAGTTTAGAAGGATTAAAATTATAAAAAAGCCCTTATACTATTAAGGGCTTTTTTTAAATTTACGTTGCGTTTTTATACAAGTCTTATTTTTTTTTGTTTTGGTGAGAACCATCACAATATCCGTTACTATCCTGGGTATTACCACAACCGCATTTTGGTCTATCTGTATTTTTCATGTTATAGTGTTGTATTAAAATTCTAAATCTACTTTTATGTCAAAATCATCATAAATAGCTTTGTCTTTTAAGCCATCAAAAAATGAGCTTGAACCGTATTTTATATCGTATTTAGTTCGATCAATTTTTAAAGCTGCAGTTGCCTTTTTGCCATAAATTGAAAAATCAAATTCAATACTATTGGTAATTCCTTTGATGGTCAAATCACCTTTAATTCTGTAAGAGTTTTTACCACTTACTGTTATTTCTTTGAATTGTAAGGTAGCACTTGGATGTTCATTGGTTCCAAAAAAATCTTTTGATTTTAGATGTCCATCAAGCTTCTCTTTATATTCACCTTCTAGATCTGTACACTCCATAGATTTCATATCAATCAGAAATGTTCCATCAACTAACTTTCCATCTTCTGTAAAAGTCAATGTTCCAGATTCAAATCTTAAATTTCCTTCGTGAGAACCAGTTACTTTGAAACCTTTCCAACTCAATTTGCTTTTATCAACATTGATTCCTATTTTTTCATTCAATACTGTTGTAAAAGAATAACTACCGAAAACAATCAATAGTAATGCTAATAATTTTTTAAATTTGTTTTTCATTTTAAATTTGTTTTATATTTTATAGACGACAAATATTAAAAAGAATATTTTTTTAAAAAATAAACTAGATTAACAAATCAAAATAACTGGCTACGATTTATTCTTAACTAACTGCGCTTTAATTTTACTTAAAAATTCTTTTGTAATTCCCAAATAAGAGGCTACCATGTATTGAGGAACTCTTTGTTCTATGTTTGGATATTGATTTTTAAAATATATATATTGATCTTTTGCAGAGAGGCTAAAATTATTGACAATTCTTTTTTGTGAAGAGACCAGCGCTTTTTCTAATAATTTTCTAAAAAGTGTTTCCATTTTCGGAATATTTTTAAAAATTTCATCTTGATTTTGACAGGTAAATTGAATGACTTCTGTATCCTCGAGACACTTAACATTAAAGTCCGAAGGTTTTTGGGTTATAAAGCTACTAATATCTGACGACCACCAATTTTCAATTGCAAATGTTACGATATGTTCTTGACCTTTTTGATCCATGTAAAAATTTTCAGTACATCCAGAAATAATAAAGTTGGTGTGCTTACAAACTTCACCTTGCTGAACTATGTATTGACCTTTAAAATATTTTTTATAATTGGTATATGAACGTAAAAAAGTTATTTCTTTTTCATTTAAGTCTACGAAATTTTTAATGTAATTTAAAAAAGGAGTGTATTTCATTAATTAGTTAGGGTGTTAAAGTTTTGATCCAAATGCCAAATCACCTGCATCACCTAATCCTGGTATAATATAACCCCTGTCGTTTAATTGATCATCGATTGTTGCGATCCAAAGATGCGTGTGTTCAGGAAAATGAGATTTAATAAAATCGATTCCTTCAGTGCAAGCAATGATAGCGACAATATGAATATCATCGATGACTCTTTGCTTTTTGATAGCTTCATAAACTGCAACTAAAGACTGACCAGTTGCTAACATGGGATCTGCTAATAATAGGGTTTTACCTTTTAATGCAGGAGCTGCAAAATATTCAACTTTGATTTCAAAATTATTATCTTGATTTGGGTGGTGTCGGTATGCTGAAATAAAAGCATTTTCTGAGTCATCAAAATAATTTAATAAGCCTTGATGTAAAGGTAAGCCAGCTCGTAAAATAGAACATATTACTATTTTATTAGTTGGGAGGTGGATGTTTTTAATCCCTAATGGAGTAATAATACTCTTGTTATTGTACCTAACAAATTTGCTGAGTTCATATCCCAGAACTTCACCTATACGTTCTATATTTCTTCTAAATCGAAGTGAATCTTTTTGAATAGCAACGTCTCTAATTTCTGCAATAAATTTATTTAAAATAGAATTATTTTGCCCTATATGATGAATGATCATATTTAATTATTTTCGATATAAAAAATAGTGCTTTGCACACTCAATATAATGTTCTTTTGCTTCATCAGGAGTTAAACCTTGTGTTTGAAATAGTGCATTTGTTTTAAAAGCATTAATTAAAGGTGTTTTACTTCTTGGGGTATCTTGATCGTTAGTAGCAATTTTATAAAAAGAATACAAACGCAATAATAAATCTGCAGGAAAAGGATCTTTATGATCGTTAACGCTTTTAACAGCTTTTCTAAATACTATTTCCAATTCTTCAGTTGTCATTGTTTGCCAATACCGTAATTCCTCCTTTTACTTTTTGATTAAGCTTCACATTTATTTTCGTACCTAAAGGTAAAAAAATATCTACACGTGAACCAAATTTTATAAAACCACTATCAGAAGTTTGGAAAATTTCCTGACCTTCTTCTGCATAATTTACAATTCTTTTGGCAACAGCACCAGCGATTTGTCTATGCATTATTTCTCCAAATTTTAAAGATTTAACCACTACAGAAGTACGTTCGTTCTCTTCTGAGGATTTTGGGTGCCATGCTACTAAAAATTTACCAGGATGGTATTTGTTATACACAACACTTCCGCTAATCGGATACCTTGTTACATGCACATTTAAGGGTGACATGAATACAGAAATTTGTAGTCTTTTATCTTTAAAATATTCTTTTTCAAAAACCTCTTCAATAACCACAACTTTACCGTCAACAGCAGACAAAATTTGGTTTGTATTTAATTTAAAATCTCTTTTTGGGTTTCTAAAAAACTGAAGAATTAGAAACAGTACTATTAAAATAATTAATAAAACTCCTTTTTCTAGGTATTCATTGTCGATTAAGAAGTGAGCAGAAACTGCTAAAATTGCACTTATTAAAAAAACTGTAGTAATAATTTTAAACCCTTCTTTATGAAACATAATTTATTATAATTATAAACAAATAAATAAATGGACTCGCAAATATAATACTGTCAAGCCTATCATAAACACCACCGTGACCAGGCATGATGTTTCCGCTATCTTTTACTCCAGCTAGTCTTTTAAATTTTGACTGAATTAAATCACCAATTGTCCCTAAAACAGAAACTAATAAAGCCAAAAATAACCAAAATATTAGATTATATTCAGATATTGGTATGAACTTAAAAAAAATAAAACTTGCAAAAAGAGCCCCCGCCATACCCCCATAAAAACCTTCAATCGTTTTTTTAGGAGATATATTTTCCATTAGTTTCCTTTTTCCAAAACCTTTCCCAACTAAATAAGCAAAAGTATCATTGGTCCAGGCAAGTATAAAAATGCCTAATATTATTTTTGGCTCAAAAACTTTATTAGTAAAAGGAATTAGTGCTAAAAAAACAAACCCACTGATAATGTAAAATATAATATATAAATAACGTTTTGATTTTAACAAGGATATTTTATTCAAGACCATTATATCTCTAATTAAAAATAGATTTATTAAAATAGTTGCTGACAATAAAATTAAAATTAACACACTATTTATTAACTTATAAGCTAAAAAATAAAATGAAACAGCAAGTATAATATAAGCGATTGTTCCTCTTAGATTTATCAGTTTTAAAAATTCATTTAAAGTGATAATCGCAAGAATAAATAGTAAGCCGATGTACCATTCACGTGCCATGAATAGTGAAAATAAAATAATCGAAATATAAATTACTCCAGATAACAACCGAATAATAACTTCTTTCATAAATTATAAGTCTTCGAGTAGCAACAAATATAAGTTTTTTGTACTACTTCCATAACTCATAAAATCCTTTTCTTTATTGGTTTCAAAATCTTGTATGGTGGTTATATTACTTGGAATAAGATTTTTACTTTGATTTTTAATTTTCCGCATCCCTTCACTAATTGTATCAGTTAACTGACTAGTAGTTGCAAAAACTATAAATTTCGAGGGTAATTCGTTTAATTTTTTTTCTTTTATTTGATTGGATGAGAATAATATAGAGCCATTTTTTGCAATTAAAGATTCACAAGTAGTTAGGAAAAAAGAATTCTCTTTTTCTTTTTTAAAATTAAACTTATTTGAATTAAATTTAGAACCCAACTGTTGATTGATACAGTAAATGTCTTCCTCAGCAATTTTATTTTCTTCAAGTATATTATGAAATGATTCCAATACTTCATCCATAGATAAGCAATAAAGGAATTTTCCACCATTTTTATTGAAAATATAAGTGAATTTTTCATCTATTGGCGCACCGTCTTTTGGGAAATAACTACTTTCTTCAGATTCATTTATGGAAATGTCTGACTTTGGTTTTTTTCCAAAAAATTTTCTTAGCAGATTCATTTGCTATTTATTAGGGGCTTTGTAGGTTACTTATTATTCAAATATATAAAATCTATGTTTAATAGGTATTCTTTTAGCTTAATTTAATAAGCAAAAGCATGAATGAAATAAACTATAATTTATTCTTTTTCTCCTTTAAAATAGATTCACTTTTATCACCTTCAATTAGTTCACTAATTACATCGTTAGAAGTATCTTTTATAGCGTTAGTTTCTAATTTAGAATAAGGGCGGTCCCCAAATATTTTCTGAAGATTATCTTTGAAAATAACTTCTTTATCTAATAATACCGTTGCCAGTTCAGTTAATTTATCTTTATGCTTATTTAAAATACTGATAGCTCTTTGGTATTGTTCTTCGATCATTTTAGAAATTTCTTCATCGATAAGTTCAGCAGTTTTTTCACTGTAGGGCTTTGTAAAACCATATTCGTTTCCATTTGAGGAATCATAATAAGTTAAATTACCGATTTTTTTATTTAAACCATAAATCGTTACCATAGCTCTTGCTTGTTTGGTAACTTTTTCAAGATCACTTAGTGCCCCAGTTGATATTTCGTTAAATATTACCTTTTCTGCCGCTCTTCCTCCAAGTGTTGCACACATTTCGTCCAACATTTGATTTGGTTTAACCAATTGACGTTCTTCGGGCAAATACCAGGCAGCTCCTAAAGATTTCCCTCTTGGAACAATAGTAACTTTTACTAAAGGAGCAGCATGTTCTAGCATCCAACTTACGGTTGCATGACCAGCTTCATGAAAAGCAATTGCTTCTTTTTCTTTTGGGGAGATTATTTTATTTTTCTTTTCTAAACCACCTACAATTCTATCTACAGCATCCAAGAAATCTTGTTTTTCAACAGTTTTTTTATCATGTCTAGCTGCTATTAGCGCAGCTTCATTACAAACATTAGCGATATCTGCTCCAGAAAAACCAGGTGTTTGTTTTGATAAGAAATCGGTATCTAATTTTTCATCAACCTTCAAGGGACGAAGATGGACTTCAAATATCTCTTTACGTTCTCTAACATCTGGTAAGTCAATATAGATTTGTCTGTCAAATCTTCCAGCACGCATTAATGCTTTATCCAATACATCAGCCCTGTTAGTTGCAGCTAAAACAATTACATTAGAATCTGAGCCAAAACCATCCATTTCAGTTAGTAATTGGTTTAGTGTGTTTTCTCTTTCGTCGTTAGATCCAGACATGTTATTCTTTCCTCTAGCACGACCTATGGCATCAATTTCGTCTATAAAAATAATAGATGGAGACTTTTCTTTTGCTTGTTTAAATAAATCACGAACTCTAGACGCTCCAACACCAACAAACATTTCTACAAAATCTGAACCTGACAAAGAAAAGAAAGGTACGTTTGCTTCTCCTGCAACAGCTTTAGCCAATAAAGTTTTACCAGTACCAGGAAGTCCTACCAATAGTGCTCCTTTAGGTATTTTTCCTCCCAAAGCAGTATATTTTTCAGGTTTTTTTAGAAAATCGACTATTTCCTGTACTTCTTCTTTGGCTCCCTCAAGACCCGCAACATCTTTGAAACTTGTCTTAACGTCTGTATCTTGATCGAACAATTTTGCTTTCGACTTCCCAATATTAAAAATTTGACCTCCAGCACCTCCTCCAGCACCGCCAGACATTCTTTTCATAATAAATATCCAAATTCCTATAATGATAACAAATGGAAGTAGTGAAATCAATATTTCACTCATCACATTGTTGTCGGTTTCATATACAACAGTCGTTTGTAAATTATCTTGAGATTTTATTTTATCAAGACTATTTTCAAAATTTTGTAAGTCTCCAAATTCAAATTGATAAGAAGCCTCTTTTCCATCAGACAAGAAATTAGATCCCTTTTTGTTTTTTGTGTGTTTTTCTTTGTCTTTTGCTTCTGGGGTAAGATATACCTTGGCAATCTTACGATTAACAATTTCAACTTTTTCAACATCTCCATCTCTTAAAAGAGTTTCAAATTCTCCTTGAGTAGTTTTTTTTGGTTGAGACCAACTTCCACCACCAAAAACATTCAAGGCTATAAACACAATTATTATAGCTCCATAAATCCAGTAACTATTAAATTTTGGGTTTTTTAATTCCGATTTTTTATTATTGTTTGCCATTAGGCTTCTTGTTTTTTAGTTGTTGTTTCTATGATAACTGATTTTGCATCGCCCCACAATCCTTCGATATTGTAAAACTCCCGAATTTGTTTTTGGAATACATGTACTACTACATGGACATAGTCTAATAATACCCATTCGGCATTATTACTTCCCTCTACATGCCAAGGTTTTTCTTGTATAGCTTTACTTACTATTTTTTGTATTGAATTGACAATCGCATTTACCTGCGTATTTGAATTACCATTACAGATTATAAAATAATCACAAACAGTATTTTCTATGTCTCTTAAATCAAGAATTTCAATATCTTGGCCTTTAACTTCTTCAATCCCTTTTATAATTTGTGTTATAAGTTGATCAGTCCCTTTATCTTTTTTCAATATTTATATATTTAACCCAAGTAATTAGGGTGTAAAGTTATTATTTTTTTGTTTATTTAAACGTTATTCTAACGTTACATTAACACATTTTTTTATTTACAATGGATATAATCAAACTTAATGCCATTGATTCAACAAATTCTTACCTTCTTAACTTAAGTAGGGCGGTACATCTTGAAGATCCAACTATTGTTATCACAAATAATCAAACAAAGGGGAGAGGACAGCATGGGACTAGTTGGCAATCTGTTCCACAACAAAGTCTATTGTTTAGTATGTTTAAAAGATTTGAAGATCTTCCTAGTAACAAAATACCTAATATTACTTATGCAGTTTCATTAGGTTTAGAAAATGCTTTTAAAAAATATAAAATACCAAATATTACTATAAAATGGCCTAACGACATAATGTCACGCTCAAAGAAAATGGCAGGAATTTTAATTGAAAATCAGATAAAACAAGGAAATGTCGTTTCTAGTGTTATCGGGCTTGGAATTAATGTAAATGAAAAGAAATTTAAATCGCTACCTCAGGCTACTTCAATGTTGTTAGCTACTGGGAATAAATTTGATTTAAATGAAGTTTTACAACTTGTAATTGAAGAAATTTTAATTCAATTAACTAAACTTGATAAAGGCGAGTATGCTGATTTGAAAATAAAATATGAAACCTCTCTTTTTAGAAAAGATATGATTTCTGTATTTGAAGTTAAAAACGGTTATCGTTTTAACGGCAAAATAAAAGGCGTTAATGAAATTGGGAAAATCGTAATTGAAAATGAAAATGAAATTTTGAATTCATATCAATTAAAGGAAATAAAAATGTTGTTTTAAAATTATAAGTTTTCTAAGTTACTTGATAAGGTTTCTATAAATTTTGTGATAGGTCCTTTTATCATCATTGCCATCATTGGATTAAAATCTCCTTCAAATTGTAAACTCACATCAGAAGATTGTTCATTTATAGCCTCAATATTGCCTATTAGAGTAAATGGAATTTTGTCACTGATAGCGCCTAATTTCAGCTGTATAGGACTGTTTACTTCTTTTAGTTCTAATGCGATTTCTGGCATTCCTTTTAAAGCAAAAATAAAGGCATCATCTCTAATAATTTCAAATTTACTAATAGTATCAGGCATTAGCTTTTCGAAATTTTTCACATCACATAAAAAATCAAAAAGTGTTTCTGCAGATTTTTGAACGGTTACTTTTTTACTTGTTAAATTCATATTGCTTTTTTTGTAATTATAGAAATTAGTAAAATAACACCAATTATTTAGCCCAATTTTCTGGATCAATTCTCCATTTTGATAGAATTTCAGCTTCAGAAGAAGTGATGTATTTAGATTTTTCAGCTAGAAGTAGTAAATTCTTGTAATTACTCAGTGTATGTAAATTGACATTAGCATTCTTAAAGTTTTCTTCAGCAATTGCAAATCCATACGTAAATATGGCAACCATACCTTTGACATTTACTTTAGCTTCTTTTAAAGATTCTACAGCTAATAAGCTGCTTTTTCCGGTACTTATAAGATCTTCAATGATAATCGCATTTTGTCCTTTTTCTATATGTCCTTCAACTTTATTTTTACGCCCATGTTTTTTTGCTTCTGGCCTTACATAACAAAAAGGAAGATTTAAAGCCTCAGCAACCAATGCGCCAATACCAATAGCACCTGTTGCTACACCAACTATTACATCAGGTTTACCATAGATTTCTTCAATCTGTTTAGCTAAATTTTCTTTTATGTAATTTCTGATAATTGGATATGAAAGTGTAATTCTATTGTCACAATAAATAGGAGAATTCCATCCAGAAGCCCATTTAAATGGATTTTGTGGTTGTAATTTAATTGCATTAATTTGCAGGAGTAATTCGGCAGTTTTTTGAGCTGTCTCTTTATTTAAAATCATATTGCAAATGTATAAAGTTTTTGTTAAAGACATACCAATAATTCTCTCCACTAAAAAAAATATTGGGAGCCAGTATACTGCAATACCCTTAAAAATTGTAAATTTTAAAAATTTGATCAAACAAATAATAAAAGGAGACCTACATTATATTAACTTATACCATAAAAATGAAGAGAAACTAGAGAAATTTCTTAAAAAAAAATTACCTGTAGTCCATGCTGCTGGTGGACTAGTGTTTAATAATAAAAGAGAAATACTTTTTATATACCGTAATTCTAAATGGGATCTTCCAAAGGGTGTATTAGAAAAAGGAGAAACTTTTGAAAAAGCTGCAATAAGAGAAGTGGAAGAAGAAACAGGGGTGAAGGACCTGGAAATTAGAAGTTTTATCGCAAAAACATACCATGTGTTTAAACGCAATGGTGAATTTAAACTAAAGATAACTTATTGGTATGAAATGTATACAGAATCTAAAGTAGAATTAGTTCCGCAAGCTAAGGAAGGAATAAAAAAGGCAAAATGGAAAAACTTTGAGAAGTCTCAAAAAGCATTGCAAGGTTCTTATGAAAATATAAAATTACTTTTTCCTAAAGAATATTTAACTACCCATCCTAACGATAGGAGGTCTTAATACATATTTTAAATCGATTTAATTAAAATTTTTGTAACAATTACACAAAAAGAACGTTTATAAGTAAATGGCTTGTTAAGTATTGTTTAATTTTAGCTACTCTTATTAAATTATTTATTATGAAAAAGATTCTATTACTAATTACACTTGTTGTATTGTTTGCATTTCAATCCTGTAAAGACTATTCCAAAGAAGTAGTTGCTAAGGGTGAAATTGAATTGATATCACCGCAACAAGTTTACGATGCTGTTTATAGTGAAGATATTATTCAGTTAATCGATGTGAGAACCCCAAAAGAGTATAAGGAAAGTCATTTAGAAGGAGCGCAAAATATTTGTGTGACCAATGAGGATTTTAATGAAAAAGTTAAAACTTTAGATAAAAGCAAACCTGTTTATGTTTATTGTAATCAAGGATTGGGCAGCAAACAGGCTGCATTAAGATTAAAAGAAATGGGTTTTACTAAAATTTATGATATGGATGGCGGACTTTTAATGTGGAAGGAACGTAAATTAGAAGTAAGTAAGTAATTAAGTGGTTGAATAAACTATTTAAGATGTTATCCTTTTGAAAATTTTCAGATATGTGTTTAAATGGTCCTATAACCGGCGCAGGTTAATTTTAAACAATGGTTTTATTATAATTTAGCCAGTTTATTTTAATGTTCAATACCCTTATGTAGTTTCACCTTTTACATACCTAAAGACTATCTTGCTAAAAGTTTTTTAGAAACTTTATAAGAAGCGGAATAAATAAGTCCAGATTGACCCATTCTAAAGGTTAAAAATGCTTTTTTAAACCATTTTGGGTCTGTAGCTTTCTTATTATGGTCTAAATGTCCTGAAACCTTATAAGTTTCTCCATTAAAAAAAGGCTTGATTTCATAAATACCAATCCCAAAATGTTCCGCTCGTTCAAGAATGGTTTCGAAGTCCGATTCAGAAAAATAGTGAATATCTTCTTGGTCAAATCCGTCATTCAGATTTTTCAAATCTGAAAATACATGTTGTTGTAAAAATTCCGCTTGTTCCATATTTATATAGTGGCTAAAAGTTATACCATGGACAAAGGTAAGCTTATTGATTTATACTTTAGGGCAAAGGTGTTTATGAATATACTATTAACATTTATTAATTGAGTTAAAATATTAACCGTAACTGTAACATAAAACACGTAATTACCTATATTTATTTTTGTGCCTAAGTATTATTTTGACATCATTTTAATTCCAACGTAAAGAGTTCTAGGAAGTGAAGGGCCAAAAACAAAATTACTATCTCTGTTTTTTCCTATATCAAAGTTTGATTGATAGGAGTTAAAAATATTTTTCACACCACCATAAAATTCTAAGTTTGATTGTGTTTTTTCAATTTCAATAGTATAACCAATCTTTGCGCTTAATTCCGAAAACGCATCTGAAGTATACATTTCATCGGCCAATTGATTTGGTGCACCTGCAAAATGTGGCATCACCATTTTACCTGTATATACGTAATTTAGGTTAGCATTAAATTTCTTACTTTGCTTAAAAGATAAAGTTGCATATCCATAATCATTGGGTGTTCTTGTAAATTTTCTAATACCTTCAACTCCTTCTATATATTCAACCGCATTATCAAATTCACTCGACTGTATGGTAAAACCTGTTTCAAATTGTATTTTTTTAACGAAATTGGCTCTTAACTCTAAAGTAACTCCCTTTACGGTTGCTCCTTGTCCGTTTTGTTTTTCGAATAATTCGCCAAACTCATCTTGTCCGATTGGTTGAAGAAAAAAGGCATCGTTTAATCTTGTATAAAACCCTTCTAATGTAAAACCTACTATATAATATTCTGTTGGTTGATCATAATTTATAGAAGCACTATAACTTTTTGATTTTTCTGGGATTAAATTTGGTGATAATGAAACACGTGAAACACCACCACCTGCAAAAGCAATATGTAAATCTGTGTCGAATGCTTGCGGTGCTCTAAATCCTGTTCCATAACTAAGCCTAAATTGTGTATTGGCCTTATATTTGTAAAGCAATGATAGCCTTGGGCTAAAAACTAAATTATCTATCAAGTTGTGTTTATCCAATCTAAGTCCAGAAAGAAAAGTTAAAGAAGGTGATACTTCCCAATCACTTTGTAAAAAGGCACCAATATCTTTGGTAGTTTGGTCTATCAAATAATTATAGGTAGAAATTTCATCAAAAACATCATCATATACATATTCGCTTCCTAAAATAAAGGTATTTGTTCCTTTTATAAAATCATATACTTTATGATTAAGTTGAAATCCTCCTTGTAAAGTAGTGACGTTTGAAGTTCCATAAGGAGGGTTTTCAAGATGTTCTTGGATTTCTGGTTCTTGATCTGGGAATATCCCTGTATAATGTTTCCGTTTTGTGTTTTGCCAGGCCGCATATGTTATAAATGAAGAATTATCATCATTAAAATTCATTTGATAGTCGGCACTTCCCATCCAAACATTGGTAGTTCTTTCTTCTGATTGTTGTGTTAAATATGCCGGTTTTTCAACCATTTCTCCACCATATCTATATTCATTTAAATTGCTAATGCTAATTTCTAATTTTTGATTGTCTTTGGGTAAAAAGAACAAGTTTGTTCCAAATGATGTATTTTCAAGTTTTGGTAATTCAGAATAATTATCATCATTTTCATCATACCAATCTCTATCTCTATGGTTAAAAAAGAAGGCAACTCCCGAATTCTTGTTTTCAGAAACCAAAGAGGCATTCCCACTAAAAACAATATCGTCTGCTTTTCCGTATATATTTTGATAAAAAGAATTTAATTCAAACGAGTTTTTTTTGGGAATTTTAGTAATAATATTTACAGTTCCACCTATAGCACTAGAACCATATAATGAAGAACCGCCACCTCTTACCACTTCTATTTTTTCAATCATATTTGTTGGCAATTGTTCTAAACCATACAAACCTGTTAATGGACTAAAAATAGGACGGCCATTGATAAGGATTTGTGAATATCCACCTGCCAGTCCATTCATTCTTAATTGTGTATAGTTGCAAGTTTGGCAATCTGTTTCAACTCTCAAACCTGGTTGAAATTTTAATCCCTCAGATAAGTTACAAGCTTGTATATTATTTAAAGTTTCACTATTTATAATTCCAACAATTACTGCTGAATTTGTTTGTCTTTTATAGGTTTTGGAGCCAGTTAACACAATTTCGTCAAGTAAATTCAAATTTTCATTTAAATTAAAGTTTAACTTTAATTTTTGATTATTTTCATCTAAAATAACAGTTTTGGTAACTTTTGTATAACCTGCAAATTCTACTGTTATTGTATAGGTTCCAAAAGGAATCGTATCGATGTCAAAATATCCTTTTGAATTCGTACTAGCAACTTGAATTGGATCTGTAGATATAGATATGGTTGCAAATTCTTGTTTATTATTATCCACATTAACAGTTCCGTTAATAATTCCTGCTTGTCCGAATGAAAGACTAAATATGCTCATTGCAAAAAGTAGGGTATAAGTTGTTTTTAAATCCATTGATCCTAATATTGTTTTATAAGACAAATATATTAAGTTAGTCTTATCTAACAAATATATTCTGATATTATTTTTTATCTTTACACTTTAATCGATAACATGCCAACACAAACGAAAGAGAATTATCTTAAAGCAATTTATTTTCTTAGCCAGGAAAACATTGATGTTTCTATAACAGAATTATCAAAAAAGATGAATGTAAGTAAACCAACCGCTAATAATATGGTGAAGAAAATGCAAGAAAAAGGTTGGTTGTTTTATGAAAAGTATAAGCCAGTTAAATTAACTATTAAGGGTAAAAGACTAGGTGCTTTAATTGTTAGAAAGCATAGATTAACAGAAATGTTTTTATCTCAAGTAATGAGTTTTGGATGGGAAGAAGTACATGACATTGCAGAAGAAATTGAGCACATTAATTCCAATTTATTTTTTGATAGAATGGATGAAATTTTAGGATTCCCTACTTTAGATCCACACGGTTCGCCAATCCCAGATAAAAACGGAAAAGTTTTAAAAGTAAACTATTTGAATTTGTCTACTATTAAACCAGGACAAAAGGTGAGATTATGCGGATTAGAAAATAGTTCTAAAGATTTATTGCTTTATTTGAATAAGAAAAAAATTAAACTTGGGTCAGTTTTATCAATACTACACATAGAAAAATTTGATAATAGTTTTGAAATTTTACTTGAAAATAATTCTACCATCCTTTTAACTTTTGATGTTTGCTTATCTCTATTGGTTGAAGAAATATGATTTTTTGATTAAACTTAAACTTTTTATTATGATTTCTAAAATTAAATATGTAGGTATATTTATTGGATCAATAGGATATTTAATGAAAGTCACACATACTGGTTTGGGTCTTTTTCAAGGGAATACATTAGTGATAATTGGGCTTTTTTTAATAGCGACTTATGCTTTAGCTAAACTTTTTGGGAAATAAAATTTTATTTATTTTGAAGAGTACTAAAACGTTAGGCAAGTCCTAGTTAGTTTATCTAAACTTTGATATTTACATAAATTTGTAATAATATTAGTTAAACTTAACTCAATTAATAATTGATAGATTCAGCTTTTATTTTTGGAAAATTATATTGACATTAATTTTTAGTAAACTTAGGTATTATTAGTTTTGTTTTACAATTAAAATTATTATTTTTGAATTTAACTTTAAAATAAAAAAGATGAAAAATTATTTTTACTTATTGGTTTTACTTGCCTTCAGTTTTGTTTATGCTCAGGAAAATAACGAACCAGAACTTTGGATTACCTATGAATACACTCCTAAGGAAGGAATGAATCAAAAATTTGAAGACGCTATTGCAGAGAAAACAACTCTTTTTAACACTGGTGAAAACTCTGCGTATACTGCAGTATTAATGACCGGGACTGAAGCTGAAAACGGTCGTTATGAGCGTATAATGCCTCGCCGAACAAATGACTGGTATAGTAAATCTTTAAGTTCAGAAGAGTCAAATTTTTGGCAAAAAAATGTTGCAAAATACATTCAAACTGGAAAAGGCCCATATGTTTGGCAAAGAATCAAAAGTTTGTCAATAAATTTTGAAGAAGTTCGACCTACTAAATATTTTCGTTCTTTTACTCGTGTTCTTAAGAACGGTAATAACGAAGATTTTTGGCGTTATTTAACGCGTCATTCCGAAGTGTTGAGAAAAGCTCGTCCCGACGTACAAGAAGCGATTTTTGTTATGAGCTCTGGAGGAAACACCAATACTGTTCGGATTCTCACAGCGTTTAATGATCCAAATGAGAGAGAAGGTAAGAGAAAGGAAGGTGTCGTAGTAGATATGTATGAAGAAATGTATGGTGAAGGTTCTTGGGAAGATGATTTTCAAAAATACAATGAATGTTTAGTTGAATGGACTCGTCCTACTTATGACTTTATGATGCTACCAGAATTATCTACAAAGCTTTAATATTGTAGTTTTTATAATTTATTTTTTAAAAAAAATGATATTACCCTCCCAAAGTGGAGGGTTTTTTCGTTTAAAGTTGTCGATATTAGAAAATTTAATCAAAAAATCATTCTTGTAAATAATATCGAGGTGGACAAGTGAATTAAATCGTAGTATTTTAGTAGGATAGAATTAAGCTCACTGGAATGAACGTAAACATTAAATAAAAAGGTACTAAAAATTAAATAGGTTGTTAAAAAAATTAAATAATAAAATAGAAACTCTTTTTTTGCCTTTCATTTTATGTTTTAAATATATTTACAAAAAAAATCAATGAAGAACATCGCATCTTCTTTTAAGTTACCGAATGGCTCCGTTTTAAAAAACAGAATTGCAAAGTCTGCAATGAGTGAAAATTTTGGAACACGATACCATGCCCCAAGTAAGGGTTTAATTAATGCATATCAGGTTTGGGCAAAAGGAAATCCAGGATTACTGATTACAGGAAATATAATGGTAGACTCAAATGCGTTAGGTGAAGCGCGCAATGTAGTAGTTGAAGACTATAAGGATTTTGAGCTCTTAAAAGAATGGGCTAAATCAGTGAAAGGAACTGGTGTACATCTTTGGCCACAAATAAACCATCCAGGTAGGCAGGCTTTTGCAGCAATTAACAGAGAAACAGTAGCGCCATCTGCGATATCGCTAAATATGGGTAGTGCCTCCAAGATGTTTAAAATGCCAACAGCATTGACAGAAGAAGCAATTTGGAATATTATAAAACGCTTTGGGAATACCGCAAGAATCATGAAAGAAGCCGGCTTTACAGGCTGTCAAATCCATGGGGCCCATGGATACTTAGTAAGTCAGTTCCTTTCTCCTAATAGTAATATTCGATCTGATCAATGGGGAGGTTCTCTTTCTAATAGGGCGCGTTTTGTTTTAGAGATTTATCGTGAAATTCGCCGTCAAGTAGGCTCGAATTATCCGATAGGAATTAAAATTAATTCTGCAGATTTTCAGAGAGGTGGATTTACGGAAGAAGAATCTATGGAAGTGATTCATCTACTTGGGAATGAGGGAATCGATTTAATTGAAATATCTGGTGGAACTTATGAGAGGCCAGCTATGATTCAGGGAGATCGAAAGAAAAGTACCATATCGCGTGAAGCATATTTTCTAGATTATATTGAAAAAGCTCGAAAATTGATTAAAACACCTTTGCTTCTTACGGGAGGGTTTCGTTCTGTTTCAGTAATGGAGAAAGCTTTGGAAGATGGTAGTTTAGACTTTGTTGGTCTAGCAAGACCATTTTGTTTATATCCTAATTTGGCTAATCAAATTTTTGATGGGTCTGTACAACGATTTGAAACTCCGATCCCAAAAATTGGTATTGCGTTTTTAGACCAACTTGGTGGTGTAGAATTACCTTGGTATGAACTGCAAATTCAACGTATTGGAAAAGGGAAG
>Ga0257120_1000161_pt1 | contig 53903 bp, 67 predicted proteins | sample SI106_10metaG_FD_190153 | JGI IMG/M metagenome (GOLD analysis project Ga0257120, IMG submission 190153) | Marine microbial communities from Saanich Inlet, British Columbia, Canada - SI106_10 | ecosystem: Environmental > Aquatic > Marine > Inlet | place: Canada: British Columbia | collected...
TTGCAGCTTGTTTGTAATCTTCAGCTTCAATACTAGCCTTTAGATCTGATTCTAAATCTGTTATAAGATCCTTTGCGCCTGAAGTATTGTAAGTGTATATAATATTATTGCTTGACAACTGATCCATATCAATTTGAAACTGAGCATCGTATTCTTCTTGCCTTTTAAATATTATATCTGCTATTTTATTAGCTAACTTTTCAATATCTTTGTCTGTCATATTAGTATTTTCTGAATTTATACTCACCGATTACGTACTTGTTTATATATCTACCTTTTGATTCAGCTTCGCGTAAGCCGTCGAATACATGCAATGGTACTTCGAAGTAATCATACTCTGATAAGTTCTTAAACTTCAGTGTTAACGTGCTATTGTCCCTGTTGAATTTAGCTTTACTGATAGCTACTGAATCTACTTTAATTGTTTCTGTTAATGTGCTCATATATATATATTTGGTTTATTATATTATCGTTCGCTGAACGTATTATTTTTGTAAATCCTGGTTTTTAAGCTCTGACTCCTTAGTCCATTTAGCCCATTTCTTTTTAATCCTTCTGTTTTCATTCATGATGACGCTACGATCAAGCATTCTGCTGCATTCAAAGCCAGTTATGCTGTTTACAAGCCTACCTTTTGACATAAGATCTTGCATTCTACGTCTTTGCATATCTTTGAACTGTTGTAATGTTTGATTTTCCATATTAGTGTATAATTAGTCCTACTTTATTTGTTTTATTAAACCATTTAGTTGCCATAAGGTCGATAGAAGATGCATCAGTATAACCGGCATCATCTAATTCTGCCTTACTAGAGAATATTTTAGTGTGTCTGTGTTGGATTTTGTCTATCATATGCTTTTGTTTACCTGAATCGCTGAATATGATGTCGAAGTTACTAGGCAGAGATGTGTATAGCATCATCTCGACCATGTTAGTATAACTATAAAACTTAACCTCTGGAAATAATAAGGCGATGTCGATCCATTTGTTTAGATATTTTTTAGAATAATAATCGCCTGAGTCGTGTACCCTTACATAGTCTGGTTTCTTTTTAACTATTTCTGAGTACATTTTATTAACAAAGTCATCTGTCTTAGATAATTGATAACGCTTTTCGAACGCTGGTTGTACATTAGACCAGATGTATGCGCCTTTTTTAGCATAACAAAACTTGACACAAGCATCTGCCATAGGGCATGTTAGTTTGCCTGATGCAGATTTATAAGCTGGTATACCAAAGTTGAATACACGGACACCTAGCGATTTAGATGTCTTTTTTAATTTTGAGTTTTGAGTTAGTAAATTCATGATGTATTATTTTAATATATTATCTTACTTGTGTCGTATTATTTTTGTAACTATTCTTCGTCGTCAATTATATTGAATAAGTATTCAACACTGTCTGATATAGATTCAGCAAGGTCATCAGCTGCGTCAAACTCAATATTGCTTAACTGTATTCTATTGTCATAATCTATTTCTAACTCATAAGAATAAGAGTCTGATCTATCAAAATCATAGTTGCTAATTGTTTGAGTAATAGCTTCTCTGATTTCATCTACAGTTTCCTTAGTTATTTTAGGTAGATTAATTTTTTCTAGTGCGACTTTTGCAAGTGATAGCTCTTTACTCATCTGAGTTGAGTCTTGTTTAGCTTGTGCTAGTAATGTTTCTAATGATTTGATTCTGTTTTCTAATACTTGTGCTTCCATAATTTATTCTTTATTTGATTTTTCTATTAATTCTGTTATATATTGCCATACTTGTAATTCAATTCTACTACCTTTGAGCACTAGCTCTAGTTCTTCAGCACTGATAGGACCAGTATTGTTAGTTTTTATATCGTCTTCTAGCTGCTCAATATCAATCTTTAACATTGTGGATTTGGCAAATGCTTTATCGCTAGCTCTGTTTTGTAGTTCGTATCTGTTAATCATCTCTTTCATTTAAAATGTTATCGCCATACTTTAGATCCCATACGCTAGTTTTTATTAAATCTATGTTTGCGAAAGTGTATATACTACCTATAGTGCTTAGTGATAAGTCATTATAGAAATACTCACTACTTAACGTTACTAATATTTTATCTACACTACTAGAATATCTGTCTCTGTTTGATTCTAATTGTAGTTTTACTTCTGGCTTTAATCTTTCTAATAGGTTTTTCATTGTTTATTTTTTATTTGTTACATATATATTATCATATGGTGATCGTATTTTGTTTGTAAAGGCTAAAAGTCATAACCAAAGTCTTTCATAACTCTTTTTATGTGAATTATATCTTCACATAGCTCTAGTATTTCTTCAAAATAGTCGTTATCTGTTATTTCGTCTAATTGTTCTTTTAAATCGTCGTCTTCGAAGGATCTACTTAGGTTTGCTTCGAATTCTTGTAGTTCTTGATAAAGGTATTTCATATTGTTTAGTTTTTAATTGTTGATGGGTTTCTTTTATAAGAAGTTGTATCGTAGTATGCTTGTTTAAAATCCCACATAAGATCTTGTTCGAACTTTTCAAAAGAATCCTCGCCATATAATTTTCCGTATAATTCTTTGAAGCCTTGGTATCTACAGTATTTACCGTTGATTTCGTATGATAACTCGATGTCGTTTATCTCGTGATCGTAATCCTCGTTATTCATGTTGAAGTTAACATAACTCCATACGGTTGCATTTACTTTGAATAAATCTAAGTCTTTAGTGAATCCAGTGCTTAAACTGTAGCTTTTTTCTTCGAATGTTTTAATCATTTTACTCATATCATTTAATTTAATTAGTTAGTAACTAGTGAGGAATCGAACCTCATACCCGTCGGTAGCCTGACCTAAAGATCACCTGACCTAGTTCCACTAGCAATTCACTTATGTAATTTAGGTACCATTTGTCGTGGTATCTTTACAGCATTCGCCCACCTAAATCCTAATTAAGTTACTCGTCTAGTTATAACACCATTCCAGGATCTTCGTCAGCTTAACAATTTATACTACCATTGCCGTACTGAGCCCCACAAAGTGTTTGTTGTGTTGTTACATATATATTATCCTGCTTGTGTCGTATTTTTTTTGTATTTCTTTTGACCTAGATTTAGATCTTGATACATACGGCTAACTACACGGTGCATAAGCTCGGTGTGTATAGCAGCAAACTCGTCGCCGTCCTCTATGATATGATCACCATCAAGTTCCCATTCACATACTTCTGATAGTTTATCTAACATTGTAACGGATATTCTATTTACTTTTAATTGTGTCTTCATTATAATATTCTTTTTAGTTGTTCTTTAATTAATAGTATATCTTCGTCAGTTACTTCCCCAATCTCGCACATGCTTTCCCGTTCAAATATAATATCGTACATTGCTTCATGAAAATGGTTACCCACTATTTCATCTAAGCGATTAGCGATGTCTTTAATTTCTTCCCATGTTAACTTCATCTTGTTTTTTTTCTTTAAGTCTTTCATATTAGTTCTAGTTTTTCAATTAATTCTTTTGATTTTTTAGCTACCATAGCATCGATGTAAGACTTTTTTAATGATTTTAATAAAGCTTCTTTAAACCTGTAGTGATTCATACAAGATGATGAGTGGTGTGAATGACCTACTACTTCGTCAGATAGATCGAACCATCCACCACCACCGTACTTGTCTGTTAAAAATTCTAATGATCTTGCAAAGCTAGTTACCACTTGCTCTAGTTCTTCTTCAGCAGATTTTTTTAGTCTTTTTTCTATTTGATTTAAGTCTTTCATACTATTGACAGTTTTTTTGGTTAAATGCGTAAAGAAGTTTAATTCTATCGATGTGATCTGGCACAAGTTCACGCTTGAAATTTACCCACAATGGATTGTTCTCATTTACATACGGTGTTTTCTTGTTGATTTGATAGAATAAACGCTTTTTGTGGTACCAGTTTTCACCTTTTGTACTTACTCGTACATAACCTGACTCAGATACTGTACCTGTTCTGCCGTCTGACATTTCGAAGTGTAAACTTCCTTTGCTTGTGATTTTAATTAGTTTCATATTATTTATTTTTAGTTTCATATATATTATCTACGAGTGATCGTATTATTTTTGTAAAAAGTAACTCTGCTGAATAAACTCTAGTTGCTCTTCGTTAAGATCGCTCCAGTTCACACCGTACTCGATGCTAGCTATAGTGTTTAACGCTTTGATACCGATAGCTCGCCTGCCGGAGTTGTTAATCTGCTGCTTGATGCTTGTGTATAGCACTTGATCTGTCACTGGAAATACTTTATGTACACCATGAAGAACAGTTGCATAGTTTTTATTTAGCTCGTTACCGATAGTTTCGAAAGTATCGTTAGTATATTCTCGACACAGCTTATAAAATAAAGCTCGAGCATCTGAGTGATAACGTTTTCTACCTTCAATACTTAAATTGAAGCCAACATTGTCTTCTACTATATCTCTTATTTGCTTTATGTTAATCATTTGCTTGTATTTTAGCTACTAATGTTTGTAAGAACCAGTCACAGCTTGAGCTGCCGCCAACACTCCATGTTGTTAGTGATTTTTTAGTATATTTCTTATCATAAGTTTTCCAGTCATACACTCTGAATACTTTATCGGTGTATAGTACAACCCACTGATACTGTACTTTGCCGTCGCCTGAATTGCTTGGCTTGAAAGTTGGTTTGCCTAATGCTTTTTTTATCTGCTGGTAGGTAAAACCATTTAATTCACCTACCTTGTAACCGTTAAGGTTTACGTTATCTAACTCGTCTATGTTTAGTTTTCTCATATTATTCCGCTATCCAAGTTAAACCTTTGTAATTGAACCATTCTGTTATACCATCTTTGTCTTCGTTCTCGTCGTAGATAAAGCCAAAAGACTTAGGAATTTCACTGATACTATAGCCTCTGTATACTGTGTCTTGATATATTAACTTTGTCTTACTTTTAAATTTTAATGCTTGCATGTTATATATTTTTAATTACATTTATATTATCTTGCTCGTGATGTATTATTTTTGTGATAGTAACGCTCTTGCTTTGTTCGCTATGTCCCAACACTCATAGTATCTTCTTCTGTTTTCCCTCTCGTCTAACACATCTCGGATACCATCATCTTTAAATTGTTCCATTAACGCTTCCATACCTAGTATCACTAAGCTTAATTCATTCTTGTCTAGTTTCATATTATACATTATTAGTTTTATACTCTTTTAACCACCTTGAAATACCTTTTTGTTGCTCGGTCATTTCAGGTTCTACTACATTCACTCGTGTTACTTGTACATACTTTGTACCATCTGCTTTGGTTTTCACCTCTGATTTATACTCTGTACTCATATTACTTGATTAATCCGCCTACAGTACTGAATGACTCTGGGTTTTGTAGTAGTTTGGTTACTATTAAACCGACACCGCTTACCGTTAAGACTGTTAGTGATACCATAACTGCTTTGATAGCTACGCTTGTAATTGTTATTAAAGTTTTGTGGAAAAATTCTCTATTCATAGTTTATTTATATTTTTGTATAAGTTTATTAATTTCGCTTAGGTTTGAGAAGTGATAGTGATATATTACTTCTTTAGTTATTGAGTTTAAGATACTAAAGTCATACATTTTAAGTGTTGAGCAATAGTAGATTTTAAAGAATACTTTGTTTGACATGGTGTATTTATTTTTAGTTACATATATATTATCCGTGAGCGGACGTAATTTGTTTGTAAAGGTCATTTACTAAATCTTCTTCATTGTCACCGTCTTCTAGTACACAGTCAGTTTCTACGAACGCTTGTATTCTATCATAAAGATCTTCACCTGATACGTAAGAACTTGTGAATTGAAAGTAGTTTATGGTTTCTTCATTCCATAAATAAGTTTTATTTCTTGTATTACTCATAGTATTTTATTTATTCTTCATCATCAAATTCTGCCCACTCTTGGCAATCTCCACATAGTTCGTCGCTTAAAAAGCTTGGCTCGGCGCCACAACAGTTACTCATCATAGTTTTCTGGTTTTAGTAGAAAGAAAATATCATCGGAGACAGTTTGAAAGTACTTATCAAAGCAATCTAGTTCTTCATTGAAGTTATATTCTTTTTTAAGCATACATGTTTATAATACGATTACTTTTATAAACATATATATTTATATTAGTTTCATTTATATTATCTACGAGTAGACGTATTTCATTTGTAGACAGTGTTTTCACTGACTCTAACACACCGTAACTTGTTTATATACATAGATATAAGAATACTATATTTTACTCAGTTAGAGGTGTTGTTTTATTTGTGTGAAAAAAAAGGAGTAGAGTAGTAACACCACTCCTCTTAGTGTCTCAAGAGTTAAATTATTACTTTATCTCTCAATATTACTGGTATTGAAGAAGAAGAAGTGTATGATTTATACTTTTTAAAACATTCCATTACTTCTAATTTTTCTTTCATTATCTCAAAGGCGAGGTCATGGTTGTAGGTGGCAGTTTTACCATTTTTGAATGTTACTTCAATTACTTGGTTTTTACCAATTAGTGACTTTCTAATTACAAATCTTTTACTTTTTAAATTTTCCATTGTTTAAGTTATTTAAGTTATTATTATTATTTTTTGGTTACATATATATTATCTATAAGTGGACGTATTATTTTTGTAAATTTGTCAAGCAGAGCGAGGTGCTATACACAAGAGTGTCTATTAAATATTATCTTAAGCGAAGCGTAATTTCTTTGTAAAAAGCGAAGTGCTATACACTATGCTATACACAGCGAGTTGCTGCGTTATGTAAAGTGTGACATTAGGGTCTTAATGATTAGATAGTAAGGGGCAATTGTCACAGTTTTATTTGTATTGCTCTAACCATCTCATGATACCCTTTTGTTCGTCAGTGAAGGGTGTTTCTTCTTTGTTTATTCGTGTTATTTGCACACATTTAGTACCATCAGGTCGGGTGATAATTTCTTTTTTATACATAATGTTATACTGGAATGTATGGAGTGGATGTCTTCAATCCCCAGATTATTAGTGTCCAAAATATTGCAGTTATCACAACTACCATTATAAAAAACTTTGTTTCTTCTGATATTTTCATATTATATTTGTTTTAGTAATTCAGTTAATCTTTCAGTATTAGTGTAGTTTAGTTTATCATCAAACCAATCTTGATTTACTATGTTATTGTTTAAGAAGTAATCGAATATGTTGTTTTCGTTTGTTACATTATCTTCACTTCCCCAGTATTCTGGATTTGTATTTAGTTTGTTAATTTCGTTTGTGATTACATTTTTAGTTACTTGCATAGTTTATTTGTTTAGTTACATTTATATTATCTTTGTGCATTCGTATTACTTTTGTAAAATACTGAGAGACTAGACTATTTCTTTGTCTCTCAAGATTACTGGAATACTTGTTGATGAAGTATAAGACTTATATTTGATGAAACAATTCATAGTTTCTAATTTGTCTTTCATGATACTATATACTTTATCATGATTGTATGTTACTTGTTTTCCAGATTTGAATGTTACTTCAATGATTTGATTCTTTCCGATTAATGATTTTCTTACTACGAATCTTTTACTTTTTAATGTTGACATAATTTAGTTATTTAGTTATTATTATTATTTAGTTACAGTTATATTATCTAATGATACTCGTATTTTCTTTGTAAAATTATATAGTTTTATAAGTTATATAATTTTGGTCAAGAAGTTTATATATTTTTTCTGGGTCAAAGGTTGAAAGGATAGTTAATTTATTATTTATAAATTGAATTCTATAATGGTTATTGGTTAAGATATTGGTAGTTAATTTAATTTGGTATTTATTAATTTTTAAAATCATAATTTATTTATTTATTTAATTATTATTATTATTATTATTTATTATTATTATTATTTGGTTACAGATATATTATCCAACAACAAGCGTATTATTTTTGTAAACTTGTCGGTGCGATCAGCAAGATGCTATACATTTTTCTAAAGAAAAAAGATAGAAGGTTGTAGAAAAAGTCTAAGTAGTAGGGGGTATTGTCACAAAAAGTCGTTATATATACACAAAAACGCAAAAAAACAAGGGGGGCCCGGCAATTTGAAACGAATTTGGTAAACAGTTGGTAGTCAGCGAGATAGGGGGTAACACTTTTCCCCACAATTTCTAACAATTTTTTTAAAAACAGGGACATTAGCCTTATAGAGTATAGAGTAAGGGGCTATTGTCACACTGACCACATATACGTCAAGTGTAAAATAAGGCCATTTCGTGTAAGTATATAGACTATGTAATTTAAAGAACATGGGAAAACAAAAACTAAGCGCTAAAGCAGCGAGAGATAAGGCGATTAGAGACTTAGCGGCGGCTAACACAAAAGACAGGAAAGAGAAAAGGGCAGAAAGCCAAATGGAGAGGCGAGCAGCAGAGAAGAAGCATGGAGCGAACTGGTTAATTGGTAAAGATTACGATCACAATACTGGTAGATTCACATCGGCAAAGCACAATAGAGGCGGAACACAAGCGAAAGGAAAGAAAGACGGTACTAAAGCAGAAAAAAAACAATCTAAAAAATAAAACATGGCAAATATTTCAAGTTACCCAAGCAAAGCACCTAAGCTAAGTGATATAATGATCTTCTCAGAGACGTATGACGCCGATGCAGCAAGTCCAGTGGTTGGTAACCCAACTAAAAGCACTTCAGTATCAGGTATTGGAGCAGCTATCTCCCCTACTATCGCAACAGGTACTATTAACACTATAGCGATGTTCACAACAGCTAATAAAACTGGTGATTCACCTATTGTATATGATGGTTCTAGCTCCACGGCTATAACAGGTGATTTAAACGCTTCGAACGATTTAACAGCCGGTAGAGATCTTACTGTTACAAGAACTGCTAATATTTCTGATTTAAATACCACTGGATCAGCTGTTATTGGAGGTAACATTACTGGAAACAGCAATATTACAGCACTTAACAACGTTTCTGTTGGTAATGACTTAAGCGTTATTGGTAAAACACTAATAGCAGTGGATGAATACAATGACAATGCTGATGCATTAGCCGGAGGTGAAGTAATAGGTACAATTTACAGGAATGGCGACTTACTTAAAATAGTACATTAATAGAACATGGCAATAATAAACTCTTATCCAAAGGACAAAAACATTCAAGACAAAGACGCTTGGATAGGAACTGACTCATATAACAGACAAACTAGACAATATACAGCTGAAGCTGTCGCTAAGTACCTAAACGTAAAAGGAAAGGTGTCTATAGCTGGTCAAGTTAATTACAAGTTTGTTCAGTTACCAAAAACAGGTGCAGGAACAATAGCATTAACAGCTGGAGGAGGGGATGGTACACCCTTTTCTAATTTAACTGAGTTTAAAATCTCAAAAGTAGACTTATCTGGTCAAACAGTAGTTGCTTATTTAGATTTTCTTGTAGATCAAGAGATTCTAATCATGAGCCAAACAGATAAAGAAGCTTTTGGGCATTATAAAATCACTTCTTACGTAGTGGACTCTGCAAATAGTAATTTTTACACGCTTCAACTAGCTTTTTTAGCTGGTAACGGTAGTATTACGATAGATGATTATTACGACATCGTTAATTTTACTTTTGGTAAAGATGCGGACAAAACGTTTGAATTTACACAACCTACTCCATCAGTAGAGTGGACAATACAGCATGATATGGGTAAATTTCCATCGGTATCTGTGGTTAACAATAATAATATACTAATGTACGGTAACACTACATACGTAGACACAAACAACTTAATAATAAACTTTACAGCTGGCTTCTCGGGCAAAGCGTACCTAAACTAAATTAAAAAAAATGGCAATTAATTATTTAAACAATGTTGATTTTAACAGAAACGAACTGCAAGATGCGCAGCTGATAAGATCACAAGTAGAAAACCAACCAAACGACGCCGCTGTAGGTGGAACACCTGTAGAAGGTCAGTTATATTTTAACACATCGAGTGATGTACTAAAAGTGTACGCTAACGGAGCTTGGGTAGAAGTAGGTGGTGGAGTAGAAACAATTACTACAACAGATGGTACTTACATCGACTTAACACCTAACTCCGCAACATCGGGAGCGGTAACTGTAACAGCGGATCTTTCTGCTGCTGATGGTACAGCGACTGCAGCCTCTAGGTTCTTAACAAAAGATAATACCTGGGCAACGGTTCCTCAAGGTGATATAACTGGTCTTACAGGAGGTACTTATATTAACATCGATAACCCAGGAGGTCCGATACCTACTATTAATCACGACGCTACAACAAGAACGGATGGAACAACAGCAGAGACATTAACCTATGGTGGTACTTTTACTGCTTACACAGATGTAACTACAAATGCTACTGGTCACGTCACTGACTCAGAAGAGACTACTTTCACGATGCCAGCGGCAATAACGTACGATCTAACAACAGCTCCAACTGGAACTGCTATAAGATTGACAGATGGATCGAATGTAGATGATGTAACGATATCAGGTACGGGTTCAGAAGTAGATGTAACAAGGATTAGCGCGACTGAATTAAGAATCGGTCTTCCAGCTGACGTTGTAATAACAGACACTTTAGAAGTTGGAGACAACCTACTAGTTACCGGAGACGCTCAGTTCGACGGTACTGCTTTTGACATTGCTTCAGGGGCAGCTATTGATTTTGGTAACAACAGGATTACTGAAGTTGCAGATCCAACAGCCGCGCAAGACGCAGCTACAAAGGCTTATGTTGATAGTTCAAACGCTGGGCAACTAGTGTACCAAGGTGGTTATAATGCAAATACGAATGTACCTAACTTAGACAACACGCCTACGATTACGATTAACAAAGGATTCACATGGACTGTTACTGCTGATGGATTATTCTTCACGGAGCAAGTTAGAGTTGGTGACTTAATCGTCGCTAATGTAAACTCTCCTACAGCGCTAGCTGATTGGACGACAGTTCAAAACAATGTGGATCTAGCTGATCTAACAACTGTAGGTATTGGTAATGTAAACGCTGGTACTGGTATATCGGTTGCATACTCTTCAGGAACTGCCACTGTAACAAATACAGATACAAATACTTCTAACACCGACACGGGTACTATCGCGATTGGTAGTCTAACAGGGACAGTTAATCATAACTTTGGTACTAAAAACACTATAGTTCAAACAATAGACAGCTCAGGTGATACAGTTTACTGTGATGTATCTAGAGCAAACAACTCCGTTACAGCAACAATTTCAACAGCTCAAACAGGAGCAATAACTATACTAGTTCAGAAGATAGGATAGTAATAAATAAAAAGATTACTATATGGCAATTAAATTTTTAAACAACTCGAGCGTAACAGGTCAGCTAACAGTCACTAATGGAATAGAGATGACTAGTGGTAATTTCAATGCTGGAGACAACGAGAGGATTAGGCTCGGTAACTCTGCTGATCTTCAAATATACCATGACGGAAGTAATAGTTTTATACAAGACGCAGGGACTGGAAGCTTAAAAACTGTAACAAGTGGTTTTCAATTGTTGAATTCTACTCAAACTCAGTTTATGATGCTTGCTGACGGAGGTGCTACAAGTTGGATTAAGTTATACTACTCAGGAAGTGAAAGACTCGCAACCACAAGCACAGGTATCTACGTGACAGGTGAAGGTTACTCAACAGCAGGTTGGGGAGTTGGTACGGGAGAAACACCTGTTGGTAAAATATTTAATAACTCAGGAGTATTTAATGTTAGAGCAGAAACAGCAAGGGAAATTGCTTTTGGAAACGTAACTAATGGAGAAGCTGTTAGGATTGATACAGTAGGTAACGTAGGTATTGGGACGACAAGTCCAACATCTAAATTAACAATTAGTTCTGGTGTAGGTGGTGACGGTAGCTGGAACGATTCAGGTATACTGGTTGAAAATACTTCAACTACGACTGGAGAACCTACTTTAGCTTTCAGAAACGCAGGCACAGCTGGGACTGGCTCAAGTTATTGGTTTACAGGTTTAAATCAATCAAATTTATATAAAATAGCTTTCGGAACATCTTTTACAGACGGCAACACTAAGCTTGAGCTTTCTACCACTGGAGGTTTAAGATTAAATTCTTATACGCAAGGTTTTTTACAAACTGATGCTAATGGAAATGTAAGCACGTCAGGCGGCGGTGTATTACCTGGTGGTCCTTACTTACCGCTTACAGCTGGGTCGGGATCTCCTTTAACAGGTGATTTATACATAACTAAAAACTCTCCCTTACTAACAATAACCGATACGTTAGCAAGTGATTTAAAACTTGAAATAAAGCAGTCTGGTTCGACTGCTAATTTTATGTCAAGAGGTGGTACTTCCAGCAAGGGTCAATTCAATTTTAGAATAACAGACGGATCAACAATTACTAGTGCTTTATTTATAAATCAACAAGCTAACGTCGGAATCGGGACGACTAGTCCTGGAACTGATCTAGAAATTGGAGATGGTACAGGTTCACCTGGTTTAACTTTAAACAAAGCAACTACAGGTACAGCTTCTTTATTTTTTGATAACGCAGGAAATAACAAAAACTGGATAAAGGCTGACGCAACGGAGAGTTTAATATTTGGAACTAATAATAGTACAAATGTAACTATAAAAGAAGGCGGTAACGTAGGTATCGGGACGACTAGTCCTCAATCAAAGTTAGATGTAAAATTAGTTAATAATTCAACCGCTAATATTGGAGGCACTATATCTGTTGGGGCTTTTGCTGGTTTGTCTTTTGGATATTCCGAAGTAGGTAATTCTAATTATAGGCATTCAGCAATTGTATTTGAAAGAGATGATGCTGCTTTTGGTGACGCAAGAGGTAAGGTACATATATTAAACAGCCCCTCTGGAAGTACGAGTGCTGACTTAGGAGATGCTAGATTAACAATACTACCTACCGGTAAAGTCGGTATCGGGACGACTAACCCTTATTCTGCTCTACAAGTTGGTGACCCTGAACAAACTACAGCTGCAGAGTTAACAATAGCTAGTAGATACGGGTCTTCAGCGCCTATACTTAACTTTAGATCTGGTCACGCTTCAAATAATAATGTTTGGAATATGGCTCGTATTGTAGCTACTGATGATGGTAACTATAATGGTAGGTTAGAGTTTAGAACGTCTAATAGTGGTCAAGCTGATCCAACTGTTAAAATGGTCATCAAAGCTACAGGTAACGTCGGGATCGGAACAACAGCTCCGTCGCAAAAACTTCACGTAGCTGGTAACATGAGGTTACAGAATCAATTATATGATTCAACTAACTCGATTGGTAGCAATGGTCAGGTGCTTACAAAGACATCGGCAGGTACTATATGGGCAGACAATAGAGGTCTAACACCAACAACACCTGGTGGAATAGTAGCCACGATTGTAGGGGAGACAATAGAGATAGCTTTTAACCAGTCAACAACGTCTAACATAGATTATTATCAAGTATGGTCCTCTGATGACGGAGGTGATTACGGTATTATAGGTCAGATTGCACCATCGGACTTTTCTTCGACTATGACAGTCGTGGATACTACTTTCGTTACAGGAGGAACAATGTCTTATAGAGTTTACGCCGTTAAATCAGGAGTTTACTCTCCAGCAGGAACAGTTAGCAAAGCTTATACTGTAAGCGCGTTATCCGTGACGAATATGACTGTTGTAAACCTCAACACAGCTTACTACATACAATACGAAAAACCTCTTTCAAGATTCATAGACCACGTAGAAATATACATGGATTCTCAAACAACCTCAGCAGCTTTAAGCAGGTCAAATGCTAGTATAGTTTATAGTGGTCAAAACGCATCGTACATGAGAAATGTTGGTACTAGTAATAATTTTCACCAGTTTTGGGTAGAAATAGTAACATCTTAGATATGGAAGAAACTAGAGAGTATTGGTTAAATTGTTTAGCCGAGTATGAAGAAGCGTTGGAACAGGAGTTCTTAATGAAAGAAGGAAAAGGATTTAACGATAACATGATACAATTACTTAAATTTGAAATAAACGAATGTATAAAACATCTAGCCTAGAAAGATCACATATAAATTCCATAGTTGGAGCTATAACAAACGACTATCAAGGTCAAGTGGCTATAGTACCTGTAACTAAAAGAGGTATGAGCAATACTACTGTAAGTAGTGGTTCTGGTGAATATGACGGTGGAGATAGAGTTATCGGTTGGAATAATGGCTATGAGATAGACGGGGATTTACTTTTTACTGTAGGTTGGGGTGATGGATTTGCTGTTCGTAGAATAAACAACGATGGAACAATGACGAGGTTGTTTTTTGATAGCAATTTCTTATGGAGAGACACTACCTCTACTTATAACCACTTACAGTCTGTAGCTATAGATAAAACAAATAAAATAGGTGTTGTAATGACTTACAATGTCGAAGGCTACACTACTTTTGACTATAGTGGTTGTATTAACGGAGGGACAACGTTCGTTAAAGACCCTAGACCTACTCACAGTAATCCAGACTTTTTCATAGGTTCACAAGACACAGGTGGTGGTTATGTAAATAGAGTGGGTGGTGGATACTATAGCGGTTTAGCTGCTGCAGGTGAATGGATTTACGCTTCTGACCACGATGCTCATCACTATAAAAAAGTAATGAGAAAAAACATAAACACAGGAGTTGAAGAAAGATTGTCGACTACGGACACTAATGTTATGTATCCTGGATCTGCTCCTGAAGATAGAAATGGCTATAGAGGTAAATGCGCATACGACGAAGTTAACGATAGGATTATGTATGGTAAGTTCTATAATGCAAACTTTGTATTGGTGTTAGACGCGTCTACAGCTAATCCTAGAACGGTTTGGTGTGATATGGCTGACGCTGGTCAAGGAGATGACGGATATGAGCATGGGTTTTTTGTTCCAGATCCTGTTAACGAACCTAACGTTATCTGGGTTGGATGTAATACTAGGTTTTCTAAAATGGATGTTACACCTTGCTTTTCTGGCAACACAGCTACTATTTTAGAAGTGGTATTCGTTGGAAGTCAAAACCCTGGTAACAACTATGCTGTAGAATCTAGAGCAGGTACAAAATACCAATCTGCTGAAAGCGGTCAACCAACAGACAAAATGCCAGGGCATCCTAACTTTATGCCTACATCATCGGATAGAGGTAAAGCTATGATTCCAGGTTGGATAGATGAAGAAAACAATAGAGTAGTAGCGTTATTAAGACACGATAACACAACTGAAGATACAACTTCCTTAGGTAGAGGTAGGTCGTATAGAAGTGATTATGGTAACAACCTAGTTAGAATGTACTCAGCAAATGGGACACCTTGGTGGGTCCAAACAGGATATGGTTATGATGGTCATGGTTTTAGAATATGGAGTGACACATACAAAAATGAACTAATTGAAAACTGGAGTGTAGAATATGGTACTTACGCTTTGGCTAACGAAGCTAACATAAACTTTGTTTTTTGGAATCGAATAGATTACTTTATTCCATCGGGTTGTACCTTAAGCTTTTTTGTATCAAACAACAATGGTAGTACATGGGAGTCTTATAATGGCACAGAAACAACGGAACACAACTTTACATCAACAGGTAGTCAATTACTGTGTAAGGTGCAAGGAGATGGTACAGTTGCTAAAAACGCTTACAAAATGAGTGATAGTAAAGACAGTATAATATTAGGTACAAAGTACGCTTCAGAAATGGATCCTAGTATTAAGAGCAAGATGACAAAATTTAAACTAAAAGGTAAAAAAATATAATATGGCTACGGTAGCAGGATCAAAAAGATTATTAGATATATCTGGAAATAATATATCCACAGCTGTAAGCTTAGCAGCTTCAGGAACGTTACTTGACGTTAACGGCACCGCTGGAACTTCAGGCCAAGTGCTTAGCTCTACAGGCTCAGGTGTAGATTGGATTACTAACAATAGTGCTAACTACTACCTTGACGGTATAACTAAGTCAGGCAATACACTTACTTTTAGCGTGCTGGGAGCAGCTAACCAATCATATGCTTTTGGATCAAATGCTTTTACAAGTACTGCTATTCCAACCGTAAACAACGCTACAGTAACAATTAATACAGCTACTGGTTTAGACGGTGCAACAACTTTTACTTTAAATCAATCAGCTGATAAAACTATAAGTTTATCTCTAGATTTAAGTGAGTTTGCGGAATCTGGAACATTAATAGCTACAGATCAATTGATAACACTAGATGGAAACGCAGAACGTAAAAGCACAATATCTTCCATACCATTAAGTATATTCAACAATAACAGCGGCTGGACTTCTAACACAGGAACTACAACACCATCTAATACGCAGACATTTACAAATAAATCTGGTAACATTTCTCAATGGACTAATGACTCTGGGTATGTAACATCTTCAGGTGGTTCAATGTCTACTTGGATTTTAAAAGAAGGTAATGGTACTGAAACAAGCACAGTGTCCAATGGAGAAACAGTAACTATTGCACAAGGTACTGGTATACAATCTGAACTTACTTCTACTTCAAGTGGCGGTACGTTGACTATAACAAACACAGCGCCTAACATTGTTCAGACTACAGTTTCAGGTAACGCAGGATCTGCTACCAAATTATTAACCGCAAGAACAATAGCGGGAGTATCTTTTGATGGTACTGCTAACATTTCTCTAAACAACAACGCTATTACTAATGGTGCTGGTTATACAGCTAATACAGGTGATATTACACAAGTTACAGCAGGTAATGGTCTTACAGGCGGAGGTACATCGGGTGCGGTTACCCTTAATGTTGTTGGCGGCACTGGTATAACTGCCAACGCCGATAACATAGCTATAGACGCAACGGTGGCAACCTTAGCTGGAACACAAACATTTACCGGAACAAAAACAATAAATACTCTAAAAATAGGTACAGCTAATAAAATTCAATTCGCCAATAACGATTTTATTAGATATGACGACGCTAGTGGCGTTGGTAGATTTCACTTTGATTCTGATGGAGGAACAAATAACTCATCAGTACAAGCTGCAACTTTTGTAGGGGCTTTAAGCGGTAATGCTGCAACAGCTTCAACTTTACAAACTTCAAGAACAATTGCAGGTGTTTCTTTTAATGGATCAGCAAACATATCTTTAAATAATAACGCTATTACTAATGGAGCAGGCTACACCTCAAATACAGGTACAGTAACAGGCGTAACGGCCAGCGCGCCTATAACATCTTCTGGAGGAACAGCTCCTAACATTAGTGCAATAGTACCTTCGTCTGGAAGCTGGTGGAACACCGGGGTTGTTTACGTACAGACTGACGGCGTGATGGAAGCTGGTAAATACTTTGACATGCATGCATCCAATACTGCAACTTCAGATTTTGACGTTAGACTAACAGCTTCAACAGGTAGTTTAAATGTTTCCGGAGACCTAGTTATAGGTGGTGGTGATATTACTCTTTCAGGTACTGGTAGAATCCAAGGTGTAGACACAGTAAGTGCTGGAACTGATGCAGCGAATAAGACATACGTTGATAATGCTGTATCAGGTGTAAGTAGTGGTGTAACATCTGTAGCGACTACTAACGGTATTACAGGTGGTACAATAACCTCAACAGGAACACTTCAAGTAGACTCTACGGTAGTAAGGACATCAGGTGATCAAACTATAGGTGGTATTAAAACATTTTCTACTTATATAGGAATGGAAGCAGATCATTATGTAAACTATCGTTTTGAAATGATTGAAAATGCATCTCCTCAATACATATTGCTATGTAGAAATACATCAAGCAATGATATTAATGGTGTTATCCGCATGGACAGAACATCAGGAAATTGGCAATCAGCTTCTGTAGAAGTTATAGTATCAGCGGGAAGTGGAGCAATGTATGGAGGTACTTTGCGTACTCTTCAAGTTACACAAAGTTCAGAAGATTACAGACTAATTTCTTGTACATACAATAGCATTAGTTATATTGCTATCAAATATGCAGGTAATACTTATCCAGAAACATCAGGTGCTTATTTTACAGGTCGTGCAAAAATAAGTGCAGGAACACTATTTGAAGTTGTTTCATCAGGAGTTTCAAATGAAGCTTCTTTTGGAGGCACTACCGAGTCTTATAATGAAGTAGACAGTTTTGTAGTAAGTGGCGATGCTACTATCTCAGGCGGTGATATTACACTAGGAGGCACAGGAAGAATACAAGGTGTTGATACAGTAAGTGATAATACAGACGCGGCTAATAAACTATATGTTGATAATGCTGTTTCTGGAGTGCCTCAAGGTACTGTAACAAGCGTTGGTGGAACAGGTACACAAAATGGATTAACTCTTACAGGTACAGTTACAAGTTCAGGTGACTTAACACTTGGAGGTAACCTAGCTATTAACAACTCAGATTGGTCAGGTACTGATTTATCAGTTGCTAATGGTGGAACAGGGTCTAGCTCGGCTTCAGGAGCAAGAACTAATTTAGGTATTGTCAATGATACAGGTATACCAGCTATATTATCAGATGGAACAGCACCTAGTTTAAACACGGGTATAAGCGCCACTGAAGTAAGGTCGCTTATCGGAGCAGGTACTTCAAGCACGGTAGGTACTGTAACTGAAGTTACATCTACTATTGACGGAGACGCGTTGGGAGTTGCGGTTACAGCTGGAACTACAACACCTGCAGTAAACTTTGATTGGCAAGGTAGTTCAAGTGAATATGTTAATGGTGAAGGAACTTTAACATCTTTCCCAAGTATACCTCAAGGTGATATTACCGCTGTTGTCGCAGGAACGGGTATGACAGGCGGAGGTACTTCAGGCTCTGTTACACTAGACTGCGATATAACAAACAACAATCAGTTAACAAACGGCGCTGGTTATACTACTTTTACAGCTAATCAAGCTTTAGATACTACTTCTAACCCATCTTTTAATGATCTTTATATAGCTGATCAAATATTACACACAGGAGATACTAATACCTATATGCAGTTTCACGCTAATGATCAATGGAGAGTTGTAACTGCTGGTGCAGAAAGATTAGAAGTTAACAACACTCAAGTTACAGTAGCTAATAACTTACAAGTAGGTGGGTCTATATACGCTTCTCAGTATATTTACCACACAGGAGACACTAATACATATATGAGGTTTCCTTCTAATGACACTATTAGTTGGAATACGGCTGGAACAGAGAGAATGCGTATAAATTCCTCTGGTAACGTCGGGATTGGAACTACTAACCCAGGTTCATACAAGTTAAAAGTTGCTGGTGTTTCAGACACTCAGGGGCTTGTTGTAGGGTATCAAGATTTGCTTCTGTATGATAACAATACTTATTCTCCTGAGTTCAAGATGACTAACAATACACATTCTTTAGGTGTTGATTACCAAAATAATGAGACGTTAAGGTTCATTACAAGGTCAGGTGTAACTACAGTTCCTATTACTTTTCAAATGAGAGCAGGTACTATAACAGCTGTTAACTTCATACTGTCTTCAGATGAAAGAAAAAAGACAAAAATAGAAAACCTCAAAAGTAGCACAGTAGACGTACAATGGAAGTCTTTCGAAATGAAAGATAACGAAGGTGAATATAGAACAGGTGTAATAGCTCAAGAACTTGAAGAAAACCATCCTGAGTTTGTTAATACTGATGAAGAAGGGTATAAGTCTGTCAAGTATATTGATTTATTAATTGCTAAAATAGCCGAGTTAGAAGCTAGGTTAGAAAAACTAGAGAAATAATGGCAGTACAAAATACAAGTACATTTACGCTACAGGATGTAGTAAACGAAATAAACCCATCGTCAAATACTTTACAAGCCTGTTTCGCTGCAGCTAGCTCAAAAGGATTTGTACTGTCCTACGCTGGATCTTCTGATAGGTTATCAAATTTTAGAGGTTATTCACATGGGACAGGAGGTTCTTATTAATAAAAAATAACAAATGAATATACCAAAAAAAATACACCAAGTATGGATTGGACCAAGGGTTCTTCCTGAAAAGTATGTAGAAATGACTGCCGCTATGCAAGCCATGCATCCCGAGTGGGAATATAAGATGTGGACACACGATGAGATATTTAATGACAGGTATGCTGATGATATATATTTGCAAGCGTATATACAAGACCCAGATACTTTTAAGTGGGCTTTTATAACAGATAGAATAAAGCTTTTACTATTAAGAGACTTTGGAGGTGTTTACGTGGATGTAGACGCAAAGTATGTGAAGTCATTTGACTTGGTTATGGACAAACTAGAAGAAAAGCATACTTTTTTTGCAGGTATGAAAACATACGATGTTCAGTCTTCATTGATAGAGTGCGCTGTGTATGGTGCAGCTCCAAACAGCAGGTTAATAAACTTGTGTCTAGACTTCTATTCAGATACACGATGGGCTCATGGGTGTATGGATTTTAGTAACGTTATAGTACATAACCTAGAGGATGATGCTCTACTGTTAAATAGTAAATATTTCTACAGCTTTGAAGAGTTTGATCAAACTATCGTGTTGCACGAACCAGAAGACATAAGACTTTATTCTCACTCAGACGAAAACAATGCTAAAGAAGAATACTAATAAATAAATAAACAAATATGATTACTTACAATTGGGATTGCAAAACAGTGGATGCTTATCCACAAGATGGAGAATATACAGATTTAGTGTACAATGTGCATTGGATTGTTACTGGTGTATCAGATCAATTGAACCCAGAAGGCGTTGCTTACTCGGCAACTAGCATTGGAACACAAACACTAGACACTAGTGAAGTTACAGATTTTATCCCGTTTGAGGATTTAACAAACGAACAAGTTGTTACTTGGACAAAAGGAGCGATAGGTGAAGAGCAAGTTGCTTCTATTGAGGCTGGCATTCAATCTCAGATCGATGCTTTGATTACACCTACAACTGTTACTTTGACTATTGGAGAGCCAGTGCCACCTACAGAAGAAGAAACTGAAGAGTAATTATCAGGCAAAACCTGTAATGATACTATCAACGAAGCTTTAAAAAGCGGGAATCAAATCTAATTAATTTTAATATATGTCAGACAAGATAGTAAAGAACCTTAATTTTGGTGAAGAAGCCAGAAATAATGTATTTAAAGGAATAGAAAAGCTTACATATGCTGTTAGCTCTACTTTAGGAGCTAGTGGTAAATGTGTGATGCTAGAAGATGGGTCAGGAAGACCAGTAATTACAAAAGATGGTGTAACAGTTGCAGATTCTATTGTATTACTAGATCCAGTTGAAAACATGGGAGCCACCCTATTAAAAGAAGCGGCTAGGAAAACTGTTAGAGAAGCCGGTGACGGAACTACAACAGCTACAGTATTAGCACATGCAATTTTAAAAGAAGCTTATAAGGTTTCAAACAAAACAAACTCCAGAGAGTTAAAAGATGGTATTGTATCAGCTACAGAAAAAGTAGTTAAATACTTGCAAAAGAATTCTACTAGTGTCAAGGGTGACATGATTGATCAGATAGCTACTATATCTACTAATAACGACCAAGAGTTAGGTAAGTTAATAGCAGACGCTTTTAGAGCTGTAGATAATACAGGTATAGTTATGATGGAGACATCATCATCTGGAAAAACAGAAGTAGAAGTTGTTGATGGTATACAATATGACAAGGGACTTAAAAACTCTCATTTCATTACTAACCAACAAAATAAATCAGCTGAACTAGACAATCCTTTAGTTTTGCTAATTGAATCTCCTGTTGAGTCGATAAGACAAATACAATCAGTGTTAGAGTATGTAATAAAAAACAACAAACCTCTGCTCATCATAGGTGATTTAGAGCAAGGTGTTTTATCAGCTCTAGCAATGAATAAAAACAAAGGAAACATTAAGGTCAATGTTATTGACGCGCCTACCTTTGGAATTAGCAAAAAAGAGGTGTTAGATGATCTAGCTTTATTAACTGGAGCTACCATCATTAACGAAGACTTAGGTGATGATATGGATTTGATCCAGATCGAGCACTTAGGAACATGCTTAAGAAGTATTACTACACATAGTGAAACTGTTTTGAAAGTTGGAGAACCAACTGAAGATGTTTTAAGTATTATAAAAGACTTAAAAGAAGAATTGCTTGTAGAAAAGCAGTCTTATAAGATTATTAAGTTAGAAACAAGATTAGCTAGATTATCAGCTAAAATAGCTATTGTTAAAGTTGGTGCTAACTCTGAGATAGAGTTGCAAGAAAAGAACGATAGAGTAGAAGATGCGATTTGTGCTACTAAAGCAGCTATTAAAGAAGGTATTGTCCCAGGTGGTGGTATTGCTTTATTAAATGCTTCAATGTATATCAAGCCGATGAACCAAGGAGAAGAAGTGCTGCTAGAGGCAATTAGAGCGCCTTTTAAGACAATATTAGATAACGCAGGTATAACAGACATAAAAATTCCCAAGAGCAAAGGTAAAGGCCTTAATGTGATTACAGGAAAAACTGTTACAATGGTAAAGTCTGGTATTATCGATCCTTTATTAGTTACAAAGTGTGCATTGCAAAATGCTTCATCAGTTGCTACTACAATATTATCAACCGATTGTGTAATCAATAATTTAAGAGTTGGAGATGAGAGCAATAGGTAATAACATAATAATAGAAAAGCTAAAAGAAGGTACCACCTCTACAAAGGGTGGTCTTTTCTTAGCTGATTCACATAGAGAAGATATTAGATACGTTGAAGGAAAGGTTATCTCAGTTGGAGATGCTGTGTCTGGAATCGAAGAGAATGATGTTATATATTTTGATAGACATGCTGGTCACAAGATAGAACTTAAAAAAGAAACTTTTCACTTAATCAAAATGGGTGACGTAGTTGTAGTTTTATGAGGTTAACACCTGGTGATCTTAAAGATCTAAATTTATTTAAACATTACAGAATAGTAAGAAAGTGGGCTTGTAGAAATAACAATTTAAATGATGCTGATTTAGAGCTTTTAATATATCTAGACTGCATAGAGTTGTTTTCTAAAAAAGATTTTGTAGCAGGTTCATACTCTTACAGTTGGAACAACCGAAGATGGAATAAGCTTATACAAGATGGTTGGATTACTGTGTGGAGACCAAGAAACAGGACTACACAAAAATACAACATATATAAAGTATCTTTTAAATGCAAGCAACTTATAGTTAGAATGTATAAGATAATGCTAGGCGAAGAAGATATACCTATAAGCACTAGAAGAAACAAAATAATGAAAGGTCAAACGTATACAGACAAAGTGTTGATGACCTCTATAGACAATGTTAATAAAGATAAAAATAGATAATTATGAATAACCAAGTAGATCCTATGACAGGTCAACCAGTTCAGTACGGTGTAACACCACCTGCTCCAGCTAGTTTAGTAAGTCCTTTTTCTCCACAAGCTCAACAAGTCGGTAACGGCGTAATGGGTAGCGTAGATCAAAGACAAGCATCCTTAGGAAACAATACTCCATTATTTAAGAAAAGCTGCGGCTACTAAAAAAAAGATATGAAAGGAAAAAACGGAATTGTAGGAGAAAATACTTTATGGGACGGACCATTAAGTCAAGAAGGTAGACCACACGGAAAAGGATCTAGCTCAGGATCTAAAGGTATGAAGTTAAAAGTAATGCAACCTTGTGGCTGTATTGGTGATTGTGGCTGTGCAGGATTGCAAGGGCCAATCACAGCAAGAGCTAAAGGATAAGATGTTTTGCATGGGAGACATAAAACTATATATGGCAAATATGCTAACGTTAAGTGTAACTACGTTTACAAATATAGAAATGGGATTAAAAATCGTTTTATTGTTAGTAACTATAGGATACACTATTAACAAGTGGCTAGAGTTAAAAAAATCAAAAAAGTAATGGCATATATTCAACCAGATAGCTCCCCTTTTTTAAAGGTTAGAAAAACAACTAAAGGTAAAGGTAGAAACTTTTTATCAACAGAAGAAGGAGCAGGAATGACCTCTACTGGTGTTAAGAAGTACAGAAAAGAAAACCCTGGCAGTAAGTTGAAAACAGCCGTGACTGGAGATGTTAAACCTGGAAGTAAAGCTGCTAAAAGAAGAAAATCATTCTGCGCTAGATCTAAAGGCTGGGACGGTGAAAGAGGTAAAGCTGCTCGTAAAAGATGGAAATGCTAAATGAGCTTTAAAATGAAGATGGGTAAATTGTCCATGGATAACACACCGATATACCAGATAGACGAAGAGGATGGTATTATGGGTAGAGCTAATAAGAACGGCTCTATCACACTAAATAAGAATCTAAGTCCATTAGAACAAGAAGATGTTATAAAACACGAGAAAGTGCACTTAGATCAGATGGAGAGACTCGACTTAGATTATGACGACGAATACGTTTACTGGAAAGGTAAAAAATACCCTAGATCGAAGATGGAGGAAGGTGCTAAAAGTCTTCCGTGGGAGAAAGAAGCTTACAAAGCTAATAGATTAAAATAGGCTTTATTTTTTATAGTTTTTTTGTTATATTAGACATTATAAACTTAAATTTAAATAAAATGAAAAACTTATTATTAGTATTAGCCTTAACAACAACACTATTATCAAATGCTCAAGTAAACAAAATGGAAGGTTCTTGGGTTAGTGAAACATCATCGTACGTTATGACTATCATAACAAATGACTCTAAGCCAGTTAAAGTTTTTAATACTAGCTTCTTAGAAAATAAAGTAATAGAAGAAAACATTACAAGCAGCAACGCAACATCATTTACAACTAAACTATACAACGCAGATAACAATTATTCTGTTAATGTTAAGTATGTTTTAAAGGATTCAAACACAATGTTATGTTACTACACTGGTGACTTAAACGAAACAATTACAGTTAAAAAGTTATCGCACTTTTACATAGAATAAATAAATAAATAAATAAACAATTATTATGGCTTATCAGCAAAACCCAGGTAAAAACCCAATGAAGAAAACAGGTAGTGGAATTCCTTCTGCTTTACTACAGGTAGATCCAACAGATCCTGTTAAAAAGAAAAAAGATGAAAAATCAGGAGACAAACCTTTTGTTCCAGCAGGTGGGGATTACAATCGATCAATGACGCCAGCGCCTAAGCTAGACGGTAAAGACGCTACTAAGGATTCTTACTTAAAGTATCTACATAAACAAAACATAGCTATAGATAGTACTAATAACGCTGCTAGAGAAAGAACAATGACTAAAATAGGTTGGCCTAAAGTAGGTGATAAATTTGGTAAACGTGGAGTTGTAAAGAGCATCGACTCTAAGACAGGAGACTACAGCATTAGACGACCGGGTAACTCTACTAAGAACCAAATGGTGTCAAGAAAAAATGTTCGTAGAGCTAGTACCCTTAAAGCGCGTGGTGAAGGCGAAATAAAACTAACGCCACAAGGTGGATCACACTATGACAAATACCCTAAAGGTAAAGTTCAAGTTGGAGGTTGGACACTAGGCGGTGGTAAAAAATAAAGATGAATAAAATATTCCAATGGCTTACAGGTGGCGTTATCAAGAATATTGGTAACGTCATTGATGAGCTTACTACTACTGAAGAAGAAAAACTTTTAATTAAGAAGCAGATTCAAGAAATACTAGAGAAAGCTGACAGCGATGCTCAAGCTCAAGTTACAGATCGTTGGAAGTCAGATATGACTAGCGATAGCTTTCTGTCCAAGAACATACGCCCGCTTGTCTTAATATACTTAACTGTTATTTTTACTGTTTTATCTTTCTTTGATGGTAACATTGGAGGCTTTGCTGTCGCGGAGCAATACGTACCAATTTTCCAATCATTGTTGATCACAGTGTATGGAGCTTACTTCGTAGGAAGGACTTGGGAAAAATCAAAAAGATCAAGTGATAATAAATAAATGAAAACAATTAAATTAAATCAAATGGAAAACAAGATCACAGCAGAAGAACTAAAATTAGTTCAAGAGAACCAAGGAAAAATGACTCAAGCATTATCTCAAGTAGGTGTGTTAGAGACTCAAAAGCATGGTTTGATCGCTCACATTCAAGAGTTGAACAAAGAAGTAGAAGACAACAAAAAAGTCTTAGAGGAGAAGTACGGAGCAATCAGTATCAACCTAGAGGACGGAAGCTTCGAAGAAATTAAGAAAGAAGAAGAGTAAGATGTCATCTGTTATAAGAAAAATTAGTATAGGTTCTGATTACAAAACTGACGCAATGCATTATGCTGTTGGTCAGTCTGTTTATGGGGGTCACGAAATATCTCACATACTACACGACGAATCTGATAACTCTTATAGCGTTCACATTAAGAAAAAAGACGAGGTAATGCCGTGGAAGAAGTTTAATTCTAACATGGCAGTATCTGTCGAATACGATCTAGCGTATTAATGCAAAGTTTATTCAGCTTTATTGTAAAGCCTGTAAATAAAAGATATGACAACGAGGTTAAAGTTGGTAAAAAAACCCTCATAACTAACAGTCGTATAGAATCGTGGAAATCAATTAGTAACGAAGCAATTGTACTTGAGGTACCTAAAGCTTTTACCACTAAGATACGTAAAGGTGACACTATAGTGATACATCACAACGTCTTTAGAAGATTCTATGATATTAGAGGCAATCAAAAAGATAGCAGATCAAAATTTATCGATGATAAGTTTTTCTGTGATATAGACCAAGTTTATTTATATAAACAAGATGGTAAATGGAACGCTTTTGGAGATCGATGCTTTATAAATCCTATTTTAGATAACGACGATTTAACGGCAGATAAAGAAAGAAAGCTTATAGGAATACTGAAATACGGTAATAGTTCCTTAGAAGCTATAGGAATCAATCCTGGTGATCTAGTTGGTTACACTCCTAATGGTGAGTTTGAATTTGTAATAGATAACGAGAGATTGTACTGTATGAAATCAAATGATATTGTAATTAAATATGAATACGAAGGAAACGAAACTAAGTATAATCCAAGCTGGGCAAGCGGCAGTTCAAGAACTGATCAAAGTAGCTAAAGAAGCAATAGTCGACGGAGGAGAGGATATCTCAGCTGATAGACTGAAAAACGCAGCTGCTACAAAAAAGCTTGCTATCTTTGATGCATTTGAAATATTAAAACGTATTGAAGAAGAAGAAGACTTGTTGAACGAAAAACCAAAAGAAAAGAAAGAGAAAAAAGCTTTCAGTGGTTTTGCAGAAGGAAGATCTAAGTAATGTATAAGCAGAGTTTATACAGAATAGTACCTAACCATATAAAATCTAGCGTCTTAAAGAAAAAGAACAAGCATAAGAAATGGGAGTATGGGTACAACGAAGAACACGACATGGTTGTCATCAGCAAGACTGGTGAAGTCGGTGAAGTATATGAGATACAAAATCTTAAAATAGCTTTACCTCTAGAAAATGACGTTGTTACTTTTGAGGGAAATAAATGGATGGCTCAGGAATATCCTAAAGAGCTCAAGGGGATAAAGACCATCTTTGATTGGAAGAATTATAAAGAAGACTTTAAAGAAGAATGGTATGAATTTATTGATCAAGAGTTTAAAAGAAGAGAACAAGGTTTTTGGTTTGTTAACAAGGACAAGCCTACTTATATTACTGGTACTCATTTTGTCTACTTGCAGTACTCCAAGATTGATATTGGGAAGCCAGACTTTAGAGAATCAAACAGATTATTCTTCATATTCTGGGAAGCTTGCAAAGCAGACGGCCGTTGTTATGGAATGTCATATCTCAAGAACAGAAGGTCAGGTTTTTCGTTCATGGCTTCAGCTGAGACCGTTAACATGGCAACAATATCGTCCGACGCACGGTTTGGAATTCTGTCCAAATCTGGAGCCGATGCAAAGAAAATGTTCACAGATAAAGTGGTACCTATCAGCGTTAATTACCCGTTCTTCTTCAAACCGATACAAGACGGTATGGACAGGCCCAAAACGGAGATTGCCTATCGTGTCCCCGCGTCAAAGCTTACAAGAAGATCCATCACCGAAACCGTTAGGCCCGAGAGTCTTGACGGTCTTGATACCACCGTCGATTGGAAAAACACCGGTGATAACGCATACGATGGAGAAAAACTAAGACTACTAGTACACGACGAGAGTGGAAAGTGGGAAAGACCGAACAACATATTAAATAACTGGCGAGTTACAAAAACGTGTTTAAGATTAGGTTCTAGAATTATTGGAAAGTGTATGATGGGTTCGACCTCAAACGCTTTAGACAAAGGTGGTGCTAATTTTAAAAAACTATATAACAATTCAGATGTCACTAAAAGAAACAGCAACGGGCAGACTAGCTCAGGACTATATTCTTTGTTCATACCTATGGAATGGAATTACGAAGGATACATTGATTCTTATGGATTTCCTGTATTCGAAAACCCGAAAGAAAAAGTAGTAGATGCTTTTGGTGATGAAATAAAAATAGGTGTATTAGAGTACTGGAAAAATGAAGTAGAAGGATTAAAAGATGACCAAGATGGTTTAAACGAATTCTACAGACAATTTCCTAGAACTACTGAACACGCTTTTAGAGATGAAGCTAAAGAATCTTTATTTAATCTAACTAAAATATACGAGCAAATAGATCACAATGCTGATCTCAATAACATAGCTTCTGTTACTATTGGTAGTTTCCAATGGGAGAACGGAGTTAGAGATTCTAAAGTTATGTTTATGCCAAATAAGGACGGTAACTTCAGAATATCTTGGGTTCCACCTTATAATCTACAGAATCGTGTAATAGTAAAGAATGGAACAAAGTATCCAGGTAACGATCACTGTGGAGCATTTGGTTGTGATAGCTATGATATATCAGGCACGGTTGATGGTAGAGGTTCTAATGGATCTCTTCACGGGTTAACTAAGTTTAGTATGGAAGACGTGCCACCTAATCATTTCTTTTTAGAATATATAGCTAGACCTCAGACGGCTGAGATATTTTTTGAAGATGTTTTAATGGCTTGCGTATTTTACGGAATGCCTTTGTTATGCGAAAACAATAAACCTAGATTATTATATCATTTCAAAAGAAGAGGTTATAGAGGTTTTTCAATGAATAGACCTGATAAGGTTTGGAACAAGCTATCTATCACAGAAAAAGACATTGGAGGAATACCTAACTCCAGCGAGGATATCAAGCAAGCGCATGCTTCAGCTATTGAAACATATATAAACACAAGCGTTGGCTCTACGGAGGACGGGTTTGGTGATATGTACTTTCAAAGAACGCTAGAAGATTGGGCTAGATTCAATATCAACAATAGAACAAAACACGATGCATCTATAAGCTCTGGACTAGCTTTAATGGCTTGCAATAAGAACAGATACATACCAACAGCTAAGAAGGAATACAAGGCAATAAACTTAGGTATAAAAAAATATGATAACACCGGTTCATCATCAAAAATTATTTAATAAATGAAGATACAGACTAACACTAATAGTTCATTTCCTAACCAAGTGGTTAGCGACGAAGTAAAAGCTAGCCTAGAGTACGGTGAGCAAGTCGCTAGAGCGATTGAAGGAGAATGGTTTCAAGAAGGTAGGTCTGGTAACAGATACGTTCAAAGTTATAGTAATTTTCATCAGTTGAGATTATACGCTCGTGGAGAGCAAAGTGTTCAAAAATATAAAGATGAATTATCCATAAACGGTGATTTATCTTATCTTAATTTAGACTGGACACCTGTTCCAGTTATCTCTAAGTTCGTAGATATAGTAGCTAATGGAATGAGCAACAAATCTTACGATATATCAACAGTAGCTCAAGATCCTTTTTCAATAAAAAATAAAACTGATTACGCTAAAGCTATAGAAAGCGACATGGCTAATAGACAAGCTTTGGCTGATATACAAGAGGTTACGGGCAAGGATATGTCGTTGACTCAAAACATGGTAGAGTTACCGGATTCAAAAGATGAGTTGGATATTCACATGCAAATGTCTTTTAAGCAGAATGTTGAAATTGCTGAAGAAGAAGTTATAAACAACGTATTAGAGTACAACAAGTACAATCAAACTAAAAAGAGATTAGCTACTGATTTAACAGTGCTTGGTATTGCCGCTTGTAAGACAAGGTTTGATAAAACAGAAGGTATAAAAATTGATTATGTTGATCCAGCTTATATGGTTTACTCATATACTGAGGACCCTAACTTTGAAGACGTATACTATGTTGGAGAAGTAAAAGCTATAACAATACCAGAACTTAAGAAACAGTTTCCAGACCTTCCTGAAGAAGAATTAGAGAAGATACAGAAAATGCCAGGTAATTCCCAGTTTGTAACTGGTTGGGGTAATTACGATGAAAACACTGTTCAAGTAATGTACTTTGAGTATAAAACTTATATGAACCAAGTTTTTAAGATAAAGAAAACTGATCAAGGTCTAGAGAAAACATTAGAAAAAACAGACGAATTCAATCCACCACCTAATGATAACTTTGATAGAGTATATAGGACCATAGAGGTTTTGTACACTGGCGCAAAAGTATTAGGTAACAATTTCATGTTAGAGTGGAAGATGGCTGAGAACATGACTAGGCCAATTGCTGATACTACGAAGGTAGAAATGAATTACTGCATTACAGCTCCTAAAATGTATAAAGGACGTATAGAGTCTATAGTTAGTAGGATAACTGGATTTGCTGATATGATTCAGCTTACCCACTTGAAACTTCAACAGGTAATGTCTAGGATAGTTCCTGACGGTGTTTTCTTAGATATGGATGGTTTAGCTGAAGTTGATTTAGGTAACGGAACTAATTACAATCCAGCAGAAGCTCTTAATATGTATTTTCAAACTGGATCTGTGGTTGGTAGATCATTGACTCAAGAAGGAGGTATGAACGCAGGTAAGGTGCCTATTCAAGAACTATCAACATCTTCAGGCCAAGCTAAGATACAAAGTTTAATTGGTACTTATCAGTACTACTTACAGATGATTCGTGACGTAACTGGATTAAACGAAGCTAGAGATGGAAGTGCTCCAGATAAAGATGCTTTAGTTGGATTGCAAAAGCTAGCGGTAAACGCTTCTAACACAGCCACTAAGCACTTAATGGATTCGTTGTTATACATCACACTTAGAATGTGTGAAAACATAAGTCTAAAGGTAGCTGATATATTACAGAATCCACTTACCGAGAACTCGTTAACAAACTCTATTAGTAAATTTAATAAAGAGACATTGATAGAGCTTAGAAATCTACAGCTGCATGATTTTGGTATATTTTTAGAAATGGAACCAGAGCAAGAGGAGAAAGCTTTACTAGAACAAAACGTTCAAATGGCTTTACAAACAGGTGCCATCGCTTTGTCAGATGCGATTGATATCAGAGAAATAAAGAACACTAAGCTAGCTAACCAGTTTTTGAAACTTAGACAACGTCAGAAAATAGAAAGAGAACAAGCAGCTCAGCAGCAAAACATACAGGCTCAAGCGCAGGCTAATGCTGAATCCGCTGAAAAAGCAGCTATGTTTGAAGTGCAAAAGCAACAAGCTTTAACTCAAGAGAAAGTTAGTATAGAGCAAGCTAAGTCTCAATTCGAGATACAAAGAATGCAAACGGAAGCTCAAATCAAAAGAGAGTTAATGGCTGAAGAATTTGGATATCAAATGCAGCTAGCGCAGGCTAGGATACAAGCAGAGTCTTCTAAAGATAAAGAAATTGAAGATAGAAAAGATAAAAGAGTAAAAATACAAGGAACACAGCAATCAGAGCTAATAGACCAAAGACAAAATGATCTATTACCAAAAAACTTTGAATCCGCTGGAAACGATAATTTAGATGGGTTTGGATTAGAACAATTTGGGCCTAGCTAGTATTTATTAATTATTTAATCATATTATATTATGTCAGAAACAAAGCAGGAAGGAGACTTTAAGATAAAGTCAAAACCTAAAATGAAGAAATTTAACAATAAGTCTGGAGAACCTGTTAAGGTAGATTTATCAAAACCGGTTGAAGAAACAACCAAAGTGGTTATTCCTAGTGAAGAGCCAGCCAAGGTAGCTGTGGAAGAAGAGGTTAAACCGATTCTAGAAGAAATTGTAGAAGAAGTAGTTGTAGAAAAAGCAAAAGAACCTGAAGAAGAACCTACGATGATTGGAGAACTTCAAACTACTAAGTTTGAGCCAGAGGAAATTATAGCTGAAACAGCAACGCTACCTGAGAACATAGAGAAATTAGTTTCTTTTATGAACGAGACAGGTGGTAATATTGAAGATTACGTAAGATTAAACGCGGATTATTCTTCCGTCGATGATAACACATTGTTAAAAGAATACTATAAAAAATCTAAGCCACATCTCAACGCTGATGAGATCTCTTTTCTAATGGAAGATAAATTTTCTTACGATGAAGAGATTGATGATGAAAGAGATATTAGATTTAAGAAACTAGCAATTAAAGAAGAGATTGCAGAGGCTAGAACCTTTCTAGAGCAAACAAAGAGTAAATACTACGACGAAATCAAGTTGAGACCCGGCGTAACTCAAAAGCAACAGAAAGCAACTGACTTCTTCGATCGATATAATCAGGACCAGAAAGTAGCTGAGCAACAACACTTAGACTTTAAATCCAAAACTAATAAATATTTTTCCGACGATTTCAAAGGTTTTGATTTCAATGTTAGCGGGAAAAAATTTAGGTATGGAGTACAAGATCCAGGTAAAGTAGCAGAAGACCAATCTAACATTAACAACTTTGTAGGGAAGTTCCTAGACAAGAAAGGTAATGTAACAGACGAGAAAGGTTATCACAAAGCGCTATATATGGCTTCCAATGCTGATACAATCATTAATCATTTCTATGAACAAGGAAAATCAGACGCTACCAAACAGATTGTTAGTAGCTCTAAAAATCCTAGCTTGGATGTTAGACAACCAGCTCAGAAAAATGGATTTGTTAATGGTATTAAAGCAAAGGTACTAGGCCAAGACGGAAGAGACTCTTCTAAATTGAGTATAAAAAGAATTAAAATTTAAAAACAAGAATTATGGCAGTAACACCAACATTCGGTTCAATTAAGCCGAGTCAAAAACAACAATTATTAGAATCTAACTACCTTTCTTTCAACGGAGGATCAGGAGATGGAGATTCAAACTCATTTGCACAACAGTACTTACCTGAGATCTACGAACAAGAAGTAGAGCGTTACGGAAACAGAACTTTATCTGGATTCTTACGCATGGTTGGAGCTGAAATGCCAATGTCTTCTGATCAAGTAATTTGGTCTGAACAAAATAGATTACACGTAGCTTACAATGACGTTTCTACAACAGCAGTAGCGAATGAATTAACTTTCGTAGTTGGTGGAACTGGAAAAGACTTTGTAGAGAATGTTATTTCTAAAAATCAAACTATCGTAATTTTAGATCCTGCTGGAATTGAGATTAAAGCTTTAGTTATTGAGTCTTCTCAAACTGCATCTTTAGCAACTTTATTAGTAGCTCCTTATACAGCTGCTGATTTAACTGGCTTTGCAGCTTCTGGATTGAAGATCTTTGTATACGGTTCTGAATATGACAAAGGAGTATCTGTTACCAACTCTACTGGAGCTGGAGATATTTCAGGTTACAAAACAGTAAACCCTTCTTTCACACAATTCTCTAACTCGCCTATTATTATTAGAAACAAATTTGTTGTATCTGGTTCTGACATGGCACAGATTGGATGGGTTGAAGTGGCTACAGAAGATGGAACTGGAGGATACTTATGGTATTTGAAAGCTGAATCTGAAACTAGATTACGTTTTGAAGACTATTTAGAAATGGCTGTAGTAGAAGGAGAATTAGCTACTGGAGCAGCTGCTTCTAGTGTTAAAGGAACCCAAGGTTTATTTGCTGCTATCAAAGATAGAGGTAATACAAACGTAGGATTTACTGCTGCAGGTGGTTTAGCTACTTTTGACGAGATCTTGAAAAACTTAGATACACAAGGAGCGATTGAAGAAAATATGTTATTCTTGAACAGACAAACATCTTTAGACTTTGATGATATGCTAGCTGGTGTAGGTGCTGCTTCAGGCGGTGTTTATGCAGGTGGTAGTTCTTATGGAGTATTTGAAAACTCTGAAGATATGGCGTTGAACTTAGGTTTCTCTGGTTTCAGACGTGGATCTTACGACTTTTATAAGACTGACTGGAAATACTTAAACGATGCATCAACTCGTGGAGCAATCCAAGGAGCTACAGCTAGTGTTGAAGGTGTTTTAGTTCCTGCTGGAACTTCTACTGTTTATGATCAAATCTTAGGAACTAACATCAGACGTCCATTCTTGCACGTTAGATATAGAGCTTCTCAAGCTGATGATAGAAGAATGAAGTCTTGGTTAACTGGTTCTGCCGGTGGAGCAGCGTCTTCTGACTTAGATGCAATGGAAGTAAACTTCTTATCTGAAAGATGTTTATGTGTACAAGCAGCTAACAACTTCGTATTATTTCAAGGAGTATAATTATTATGTAATCTTTACCCTCGTTATATCGACGGGGGTAACTATTACCCTTAACAAACTATTTAATTTTATTATATTATGGCAAAACAAGCTACAGCTAAGAAGACCGAGGTGGCACCTCAGGCAATCGTAGAACCTATTAAAGTTGCTACGCCACCAAAACCAACGTGGGAAATAAAAGACAGAACGTATATATTAGCTAGAGGAATGAGTCCTTTAACTATGACAATACCTTCAAAACATACACTAAAGCATTCTCTACTGTATTTCGACGAAGCCTCAGGCGAACAAAAAGAAATAAGATATGCTACTAATCAAGCCTCTGTGTTTGTTGAAGAACAGAAAGGAGAAGCAACCTTAGGTCATATTGTATTTAAAGATGGTATTTTAACAGTGCCTAAGCAAAAACAAAGCTTACAAAAGTTATTATCACTTTATCATCCACTAAGAGGTAAGCTTTATAACGAATTTAAACCTGTACAAGTTGCTGCAGAAGAATTTGATATTTTATCTTTACAAGTAGACGCTATGACGGCAGCAAGAGAAATGGATATCGACATGGCTGAAGCTATAATGAGAGTTGAGGTCGGATCTAAGGTGGATAAGATGAGTTCTAAGGAGCTTAGAAGAGACTTGTTATTGTTTTCTAGAAGTCAACCAGAGTTGTTCTTAGAATTAGCGTCTGATGATAATGTTCCTTTAAGAAACTTTGCTATTAAAGCAGTTGAATTTGGAATAATCAAACTAGCTCAAGACCAGAGAACATTTACCTGGGCGTCTAACGGTAGAAAATTAATGACAGTTCCATTCGATGAACACCCTTACTCTGCTATGGCAGCATTCTTCAAGACCGATGAAGGTTTAGAAATATACAGATCAATTGAGAAAAAGTTCTCATAACATGTAATACTAATATAGGGCTCGTTAACTCGGGCCTTTATATTATAATAAATAAAAAAAATGGCAATAAACGTAGACACAGTATACAAGACAGTCCTACTTATACTGAACAAAGAACAGAGAGGTTACGTAACCCCTGACGAGTTCAATAAGACAGCTACTCAAGTACAGCTTGATATATTCGAACAATACTTCGAAGACTTAAACCAGCAACTACGAGTGCCGCAATCAGATTACGATTACTCGGATAGACAGATGAGTATCGACGAGAAAATATCTCCTTTTAAAACAAGTGGCGACTGCGTGTATAGCAGTGGTAAGTTCAGTTTACCCGTATTGGATGCTGACGGTAACACAGTTTTAAACTCAGGGATAGAACCAACAGCGTTTACCCAAGTTTCTTTTTATAAAATAGGTACGCCAATATACTCTCCAGCAAGCGGCTTTCCAACAGAGGTACAAAGATTGCAACGTAATGATTTTTATAATATTGAAAAATCACCATTAACAGCTTCAGTTAAAGCTTTTCCAACTTATTTATACGAGTCTAATAAAATAACTATTAGACCGACTAGCATAACCGATGGCGTTAGTGTTAGTTTTATAAGAAAACCTAGAAACGTAATATGGAACTACACTCTTGGTAACTTAGGTCAGTATGTATACACAGCTACAGGTTCTCAGCAAATAGAACTAAACTCTTCAGAGCAAGTTGAATTCATAACTAGAGTATTGTTTTACTCTGGCGTTATAATTAGAGATCCTCAAGTTATACAGGTAGCTGCTCAAGAAATACAGAACAACGAAATAAATCAAAAAAGCTAATACATGTCACTAATAACAGAAAACAATAAACAGTATTACGCTGGATCTCAAAGCTTCTTAGTCACAGATGCTGAAGTTAATTCTTTCACTACAACATTTGATACTAAATTAGTTTTCGGAAGCTATGACCCACTAGAGAGCAATTACGCTTTAAATAACTTCAAACTATATACAGCGGTAGCTGGTGTGTTAGACTACACAGAGTATATTGATGAATACACTGTTACTGGTAATACAATTTCAATTGAAGGAGGTTTAGATTTAAATACCAGCTTGATAGTTCAATTGAAAACGGAGACAGGAGGTAACTTTGGAAACAGAGACGCTTATGGTGATACCGTTCAAGAAAACTGGGGATCATATGCTTATACTAAACTTGATGATATTATAAATAACTTTTTAGTAGCTTACGTTGGTGCTGGTAAACTAATACCAAGTGTTAAAAGAACTGACTTAATATTCTTTGCTAAAAGAGCAATGCAAGAGTTTAGCTATGACACTTTAAAAAGTATTAAATCTCAAGAACTAAACATACCACCAAGCTTAAGCTTACCTATGCCTCAAGACTACGTCAACTACGTTAAGATGAGCTGGGTTGATAATTCAGGTATTAAGCATGTTATATATCCTACAACTTTAACTAGCAATCCTTACAGAAACCCCGTTCAAGATGCTAACGGCATACCAACTCAAGATAATTTTGGAAACAATACACTAGGTACTTCTATTACTGAAGAAAGATGGGATTCAAATGGAATAAATAGAATAAACAAAGCTCTTAAAGATGACTTATCACCTATAGTTGACGGGCTTGGCAACGTGCAGACTAGAAGCGGAGCTTATGGACTAGATCCTAAAATAGCTCAAGTCAACGGATGGTTTACTATAAATGAAAGACAAAATACTTTTTCTTTCTCGAATGACTTAGTTGGTCGTCTAATAATTTTAGAGTACGTTTCTGATGGTTTAGCATATGATTTAGATACTAAAGTACCTAAAATGGCTGAAGAAGCTATGTATGCTTACATGAGCCACGCTATAATGTCTACAAGATCTGGTCAGCCAGAATATGTTATCAATAGATTGAGCAGAGAAAAAACAGCAAAACTTAGAAATGCTAAAATAAGATTATCTAACATCAAGCTTGAAGAAATATCTCAAGTAATGAGAGGTAAGTCTAAATGGATAAAATCATAAAACAATATGGCTGAGGTTAAGAATGCTTTTATAAAGTCTAAAATGAACAAAGACCTAGATGATAGACTTATACCATCTGGAGAATACAGAAACGCTTTAAACGCTCAGATTAGTAAATCAGAAGGTTCAGACGTTGGAGCTTTAGAAAATGCTCTAGGTAACTCAATAAAACAGCAATTTGAATCAGACATAGCTAATACATCCTCCATAGGTTACTTGGTTGATGAAGCTAGGAATGAAATATATGTATTTATAACAGACAATAATGATTCTAGTTACGTACCTACTGGAGCTGGATCTAATCATTTTATATATAAATACAATCCCGTAACTAACGTTAAAACAAAACTAGTTGAAGGGGCTTTCTTAAACTTCTCTAAGTTAAACCCCATTTACGGAGTTAACTTGTTAGAGAATTTGTTATTCTGGACAGATAATAGAAATCAACCTAGAAAAATAAACGTAATAGACGCTGCTACAACAGGTTACTACACTACGGAAGATCAGTTATCAGTTGCTAAATATAATCCTTACAAAACAATAGAGCTTTTTGAAGCTAGCACGCTTTCTCCTGGAGACTATGAAAGCACAATGAAAGATGTTGTAACTAAATTCATGCCCAACGGAGGATCATGTATTACTACAGCTGCTACTTCTGGCGGTACTGTTATTATACCTATAGGTCAAATACAAATACCTTACTACCCGTTAACACCTGTTTTAGGAATGACTGTTAAAAGAGTCGATAGTTCAGGTAACATAGTTCCGGTGCAATACCAAGGAACAGATATTTTCCCAACAGTTGTATCTTATGATGCCAATGCTAACACAATGGACTTAAGTGAAGTGGCCGATATACCTATCAACACCGAGCTAATATTCAATGCTAATCCTTATTATATAAATGGTTACAATGGAGATCCTAGATTTTTAGAAGACAAATTTGTTAGATTTAGCTACAGGTTTAAGTTCGATGATGGAGAATATTCCCTAATAGCGCCATTTACACAGCCTTGTTTTATACCAAAGCAAGATGGTTACTTTTTGAACGAAACAGTTGAGCTAGGAGATATGCAACAAGCATACTCGTCTACTATACTTGATTTTATGGAAAATAAAGTCAATAAGATAGATTTAAGAATACCTCTACCCACTGACGCAAATGCTCTTACAAGCACGTTACATGTAACTGATATAGATATTCTTTACAAAGAATCTGATGGCTTAGCTATTCAAGTGGTTGAGACAATACCTACAAACAGTTCTGATTTCTTAGCTATAGTAGGAGACATATATGAATACTCTTATCAGTCACAGAAGCCATACAAAACACTACCAGCTAAAGACACTACAAGAGTTTACGACAAGATACCTGTAAAAGCTTTTAGCCAGGAAGTTATAAGCAATAGAGTTGTCTATGGTAATTATCAAGACAAACATACTCCACCCGCTTTCTTGAACTACAATGTAGCAGCGACTTCTAAGTCTGATTTTTCAAGCACTGGATCAGTGTCTGATACAACTAGTAAAGTAGAATACCCTAACAGCTCTTTAAAAACAAATAGAACGTACCAGGTAGGAATTGTATTGGCTGATAAATTTGGTAGACAGTCTACAACTATATTATCAAACTCTACTACTTCGTTATCAGTTGGGCCAGTTGGGTCCTCAACATTGTTCTCAGGCTCTACATTGTATTCACCTTACGAAGATGGTGATATAGCTCCTGAAAACTGGGTTGGTAACTCTTTAAAAGTAATATTCAATTCTACTATAAACGGTGTCGATGGACCAGGCTTATACAACAACGACGTTAACAGCTTGTCATATAATCCTTTAGGATGGTATTCGTATAAAGTAGTGGTTAAACAAACAGAGCAAGAATATTATAACATATATACAGCTGGTTCAATGCTAGGGTTGCCTTACGATTACTCTGGTGGATCTGCTGTAGTAGATAAAAACACTTCTTTTGTTTCTTTGTTAAATGACAACATTAATAAGATACCTAGAGATCTTTCAGAGGTAGGACCTCAAGATAAATCTTTTAGAAGTTCAGTGGAGCTTTACGGTAGAGTTGAAAACGCGCAAACTAGCGTAGTAGGAAATGTCAATACGTCTAGCCAACAATTTTACCCAGGAAGAACTTCTTTTACAACATCTTCCATAGAAGATCTTTTTAACATGTTTGACGTAGCGGAGTATAAACAAAGTGGTAACACTGTGCCAATAACTGACTTAACAAACCCATTTAGTTCTTTCTACAAGTCTGACTCAGATCCTTTTATAGCTAGAATAACAACTTCTCAAGCTTCAGTGGAGCAATTTGGTGTTGCAAATACATTAGATCAAGGTGATTATATACCTATTGCTAGTTTAGCTGTATTTGAAACAAAACCAGTAGAATCAAGATTAGATATATTCTGGGAAACATCCACCACTGGTTTGATATCAGAGCTAAACACAGCTATACTTACTCAAGACAATGGAGCTGCTTTTATAAGTGATTTCAATCTAACACCATTTAACGAAGCTATAAGCACTGCTGGAAGTTATATACTGCAAAGCGATTTTACTATAGCTGACGTACTAGGCACTAACATACCTGCTGGCGATTTTGATCAAGACATTACTATGACAGTAAAAGACAACCAGTCAACTCCTCAATTCGTTCCTAACTTATTTACTTTGGTAAAAGTAGATGCTAATCTACAAAACTACAATATAGCTGTAACTCAAGATTTCATAGATAGTGTGTACTTTGGCGACAACGCAGGTTTAAGAAACTTTACGTTTTTCTTCGATGTGTACGTTAATGGAAATGACGTTGAGGTATTTGAAAAACAAGCTAATCTAACTAACGTAGTACCTATTATAACTTCAAACGGCGGTATAGATATAGATATGGATAGAGGTACAAATATAACCTCCATATATAACTTATCCGCTAAGAACGGAGCTTTTGGAAGCGCTACTATATTAAAAAATAAAAATGGACTTGACTGGGATATAATGTCTGGTAATGATGACGGGTATTTTTCTTTAGGTAATTCTAACACAGATACATGTACACTATACAATGATTATCCTTCGACTATACCAGCTACTAATTATCCATTACAGATAAGAGTAACTGACGCTGGAGGATCTACAGATACTATTGGCTTTGACATTAACTTCTTAGCTAATGTAACTTCAGTAGTAGAATGGAGAGCTACAACAAACGACGGAGGTTCTGACCCAATTGATTACTACTATACTATAATAGGAGTTTCCGGTTGGACAGAGGGAACAAGAAACGGTTGGTATATATACGCTAACACATGGGACAGTTTTGGTGGCAGTACTAAACAGATAAATTACACTGGAGCAAACAAAGGAGGTACTGGTTGTGCTGGTAGTTGGTACTACGATAGTGACGCTACGGCAGTTACTAATCACTGGAAAAGCTGCGTGCTAGGCTCTTCTCAAGCAAGCTACTCTGGAACAACTATAGATATAACGAACGTAGACTTTACTATAATATAGTGTATTTAAATAAAAAAGAAATCGCTGGCTTTATTGCTAAATTACTAAAGTTGGACTGGTCAGGTTTTAAGCTCTACTTAGTTGGTGGATGCTTAGAGGAGTGGGAAACTAAAGACATAGATATATGTATTGTTGGGAAGATAAACGAAGAACTGTTGTTTAACAACTGCCAATCAGCTAGGAAGCTAGGACCATTTGACCTATATTATATAGGCGAAGAAGAGCCGTATAGTGGATCGGAGTTAACTAAACCTATAACTATTAGAGCCGCTAAGTCTTACGACAGGTGGGATAAAAACGCTCACCCTTGGCCTGGAGAATGGATAGGTAAACTATATTGGAGAACTTTAACATTTCCATATGAAAAGCATAAAAACAGAACTCACACGTATATACCTAGGTTGATACTTGATGATTGTAATAAAAAAATAAAATAAGTGATAATTATATGGGGGCGATAATAGAAGTAAAGTATTTCAATAGCTTTGTATTAAAGAAGGTAAATACAAGCATTCCAGTAGATGTTCCACTATGGAACGGGTCACTAGGCGTACCCTCTGACATAGGAGGTTATCCAGTTAATACAACTAGTATCGGATCTTCTAACTGGGCTATAGAAGAAGCAAGGATAAGAGGTGGATATAATAATACTAATGTTGATTATGGTGTTAGAGCTTATTTAGTAGAAGAAGAACCTAACGCATCTACAAGAAGTAATTCTCTTATATATTCTGGTATATTTAACAGTAGAACAGGTATAAACGATACAAACGTATTCTCAGTAGCTGAATCTATAACTAAATCAGCAGACCCTGCTAATGGTAGTATACAGAAACTATATGCAGAAGATACTAACTTAATAATATTTCAAGAAGCTAAAGTATCTAGAGCTTTAATTGATAAAGACGCTATATATACCGCAGAAGGAAGTAGTAGTATATCCAATGTTAATACAACAATAGGTACAATACAGCCTTATGGTGGAAACTTTGGTATAAGTAGAGACCCTGGTAGTTTTGCTGTTTATGGGTATAGAAAATACTTTACTGACAAAGACAGAAACGCAGTGCTTAGATTATCTATGGATGGTTTAACTGAGATATCAAACTATGGTATGTATGATTACTTTAGAGATGAGTTTAACAATATTGACTCAGGAACACTCAAAGGAACTCTACTTGGTGGATGGGATATACACAATAAGCAATATGTATTATCGTCACAAACAAATTTAATAAATCCAGTGCCTACGTATAACACTTTATCATTTGATGAGTCTGTACGGGGTTGGACTAGTTTCTTCTCGTATAAGCCAGATCATGTGTTTAGTTTAAGAAACAACTTATATACCATGAAGGATGGTGACTTATGGCTTCACTACGACAACAGTGTAAATAGAGGTAGCTTTTACGGTGTTACCACGCCCGCTTCTGTTACTTTTGTTTTTAATCCTAACGTTGGTATGTCCAAGGTGTTTAAAACTATTAGCTACGAAGGTAGCAATGGGTGGCAAGTCAACTCTTTCACTTCTGACGCTACAGGTTACGATTCTTTTGCGCCGCACTTGTTTAGTGATTCAACTAGATTAGTGTATAGTTATGACGGTGGTAAGTATACAGAAGGTGGTGTAATAAAAAGAGCTGGGTTTGATAGAAAAGAGAATAAATACCATGCAAGCTTAATAAACAACACTAGCGCAAGAGAAGCAGAGGTTGTATGGGGAAACAGCGTGTCAGGTATAAAAGGCTTTTACTGCACAGTTAAAGTTTCTACTGATAACACTACTAATGTGGGTGGAGCAAAAGAGTTGTTTGCTGTGTCTTCAAACTACTCAGAATCATCTTATTAAAAATATAGAAAATATGAACATAAAAAATAACGAACTATGTCAGCAGCATTAATAGGGGCAGGAGTGCAAATAATAGGAGGCTTAATTGGTATGGGCTCTGCTAGGCGTAAAGCTAAAGCAGCAGCAGCTAAGCAAAGAGCTTTACAAGCTAAACTAACTTCACTTGAAAACAGTAGACAAGAAATAAAAAATCCTTATGAAAACTCTGAGGACCTTAGCTCTAGCATGTCGAATCCATACGCACAATTAGGAGTTGCTACGCAGGCAGCAGAGATGCAAGCTGAAGAAGCTGACATATCACTAGCTAATACGCTAGACACGATTAGAGCTACAGGCGCGAGCGCTGGTGGTGCAACAGCCTTAGCTCAAGCAGCTTTACAGTCAAAGAAAGGTGTTTCAGCTAATATAGAGCAACAAGAAGCAGCTAACGAAAAACTAAAAGCTCAAGGTGAGCAAAACCTACAACAGAGACAGACAGCTGAAAAGCAAAGAATGCAAAGTGTTGATGCGCAAGGTAATATATTTCAGTTTAACGCTACGGAAACAAGAGAGGTTGCTCAAATGGATAGGGTTGCTACACAGATGGATAACGCTGCCGCTCAAGAAATGCAAGCGAACGCAGATGCAAATGGAGCCTTTACGGGCATGATGGGTGCAGTGGGTGGTATAGCTAACGCTTATGTAACCGCAAACCCCGATAAAGAAAAAGAAAACGAATAATAATGAGCTATAGAAACCCAGCGAGAATAGTAGATACGCAATCAGGACAACACTTTAGAGACATGCAGAAGTCCTTAGCCCAAGGAACCATTAACAGCATTAACTCTGAAGCTGAAAGAAAAAGAAAAGAAGCAGAAAAAGCAGAAAAAGAACAATCTTTAGTTATACGAAAAATCGAAAAGCAAGATCAAGATGCTCGTGACGCTGCTATACAGTCTAGCGTACAGTCAGGTACAGGTACCGTGTGGAATCTTGAGCCTCTTTTACAAGCTAATGCATATGCCGCGGGTTTAAAACCGGGTCAACGAACTGAGGACGATAAAAAGGTTTTAACTAATGCAAGAAACCTTAAACCCGTACTGATGGAAGCAATGTCAAACGTAGCCAGTTACGAAGAAACTTATAGATCAACCATAGCTAAAGTAAAAGGTGAAGAGGGTGGTTTAAATAGATGGAGCAAGACGAACGCTAACAAAATAAAAGGTCTTAGTATATTCTATGATGGTAGAAACGGTAGAAGTGAAGGTACCATTGACCCTTATACAGGTGTTGTAAGTATGAAAGCCTACTGGAAAGGCGAAGAAGGTGAAACCTTGGCGACTGAAATTTCATCTAAAGGTGTTGATATTGAACTAGACACTGTGCCCGAAACGAAGCAGGCTAGGGTAGATATGACTGCGAATCTATTGAAAATGATGAAGCTAGAGAAAGGTAATAGCGATGTTTTTATAGGGTCTAAAGCTACGAGCGTTAAACAGGAAGGAACTAATGCTACAATATGGTCTAGACAGCCAACAAGAGAGGCTGTTGAAAAAGCCTTGTACCCTGATGCTTTAGCTACCGTAATGGGAATGTCAGCTGCTGAAGGCATTGTTTGGAATAACAATAGAAAAGGCATGGGCCCAAAAGTAGACGGGTTTATCACCTCTTCATACACTGACGAAGAGAAGTATGTAAAGAACGCTGAAGGCGAAATGGTGCCAAGAGAAGAAATAGTTGCTATAGCCAAAGCTCTCGCTAAAAACGCTGTCGACACTGAAGGTCAAACACTTTTAGCTAACATCGAATACGCTGGGGTTGGTGCACCTAAAGACACTAAACCAAATCAAACGGAAATAAATTACGCTAGAAGGAAGCAGGATTACGAAGATGGTGTTGCTGTGATAGATGCTTACGAAGACGACTTATCGTTTAATAGATACAGCACTAATGACTCTTTTAACGATATAAAGGAATTTGCTGGACAAGCATCAATAGGGCTTGCAGACGCGTTTAAACCTCAAACAGCTGAAGATGACGACACGAAAATCATAGGATTCACTGTTAAGTTTTTAGACGGAAAAGGATCTGCTGCGGTAAAACCAGGTATGTCAGACAAGCAAGTTAGAAAAGTAATTAAAAGAGCTATGCTCGGTGGGCAATCATTCTATAAAGAAAAACCTATCAAGAAAAACACGGCTGCTCAATTTAACCAATCACAAGAATAACAATCAAAAAATAAAGCATGAACGAAGAAGCATTACTATATTCATTTGAATTATTTTCTAAAGATGGTTACAAAGGAAGCATAGAAGACTACAAAGAGTTAATAAAAACGAATAAAGAAGCGTTAGACTACTCTTACAGTCTTTTCTCTAAGGATGGATATGAAGGTAGCGAGGAGAGTTTTCAAAATTTAATTACTGCTGAACCAGCAAAGACAAAAGATGCTGTAAAGGTAACTGCGGATGCAGCATCGGAAAATCAAGCAGAAGACACGGGTTTAGAATCGGAAGCTGGTTTATTGGATTCGTCAAGCGATAAATTTAAAGAGTTTCTATTAAAACAAGGTGTTGAGCCTCAGCAAGATATTACTGATGATGAGTTTGAAAGCTTTTTAGATGCTGCTGACGGTATATCACCAGGAGCTAAACTAGATCTTAAGACAGCTGGTTACAAGGTAAAAATAAAGGATGAAACTAAATCTATATTAAAAAGTAAATCATCGCAGCTGCCTAAAACGGATCTCGGCGCTATTGATTTTGATAACAAAAAAGCTATTGAAAAATTTAGAAAAGACGCTTTTTTAGATTTTACCTCTAAAAATAGCACTATCCAGAACAAGATCATACCTAATATAAAGAAAGACATAAAACCTGCTGTTGACGAATACGTTAAACAAGCCATGGCTAAGTACGATCTAAACGATCCAAGCAGCATGACTCAGGACAACATTGACGCTTTTAATAAAGATGTTAATTCTTTTTATAGCAACTTGATGAATACTAAGTTGTCTAACAATATTGATTTTAAAGCATTGACTTCAGCTTTTGATGAATCTGTAGATGACCAAACGGCTAGTTCTTTACAAGGTTTTATTCGATCAAAAGACATGCCTACATTGTATAAGATGGGGCAGAAAGCTAAAGAATTTGGTTACGGCACGCCTACAGCTGTAAAGTCTATAGTGAAAGCAGTTACCAGTATTAGAGGTATCAATGAAAGTACTAAAGAATGGACTAATAACGCTAATTACAAACAAGTCATAGACAAAGCTGTTGACTTTGAAAAAAACGAAGCTAGAGCCAAAGAGGAAGGTTGGAGCGAGCAAACTGAAGGTTACTTTATAGAAGACAAAAACAATAAAAAAGGATCTTACAGATTTGTACCTAGGTTCAGAGGGCGCTTGAGTTCTAAAGACGGGGTTTCTTATAGAGATGAAAATGATTTAGTAGAGCAAAACAAACCCGCCAACTCTGAGCTTGTGACTTGGGGTAATTTTAAGCTCATCTTCAAGCAATATGAAAAAGAACAAGATGAAAAAGCGTTAAAAGCTTTTGCTGATATACAAGAAGAGCAATTTATACTTTCCAATTACGACAGTAGTGAGTTAGATGAGATATTCAAAGGTAATGACATTGTTGCAAACTCTATAACGTTAGCAGCAGAGCAGCTTCCTCAAATGGCTTTAGCTGTCATTACGTTAGGTGCGTCTGGAGCTTTACAGATGGGTGGTGAGATATACACACAGGGAATAGATGTTGAGGCTAGAAAAAGATTCAATCTATCTGATCAAGACAGAGTAACTTTAGATATGAAAAAAGAAATATTTAAAGATAAAAAGTTTATGAACTCTTTAGAGGCTAAAAGTGTAGCTGGAGGATTCGTAGCTGGTCAAATGGAAAGATTTGGTGCTGGTAAAACATTGAAACCTTTTCTTGCAGGAGCAAATAAGTCACTATTGAGAAGTGGTTATAAAAACTTTTTAAAGGAAGTAACAAACAGAGTAGTTGCTAATACTCAGAACTCCAGCATGGAAGCCATAACAGAAACAGGCCAAGAATTAATAACAGCGGCTGCTTCTGGAGGAGACCTAGATGCTAATCAGCTATTTGATTCTGGTGCTACTGGTTTTATATCTTCTTTCGCTACCGGATTAGGAGGTAACATAAAGAGTCAATCTGTAGCTGAAGCAAAAGCTTTTAGCAGAATCATAGCAGGTAAACTAAACTCTAATAGCTCTGAAGCTATACTTAACTTTAAAATAAAAGAAATAGAAAATCTAGCTAGTAACGAAACTGACGCTAATGTCAAAAAGGATTTATTAGAAAAAAGAGACGTTATTTTAGATGTTAGAAACGTAGGTTTAACCATACCTAAAGATTTTAATAGTAATTCTAAAAGCAAAGCTATAGACCTTATAGTTAAGAAAAAGCAAATAGAAAAAGACATAGAAGGTAAAGACCCTGAGTTAGTTACAAAACAGAAAGAAGAAATAAAAAAGATTAATAGCCAACTACAGGCTGTAGCTGAGAACAACGTATTTGAAAAGACATTAGAAAATGTAGAAAAGCTATCTGGTAAAGTAAAAAGAGTAAACGTTAAGTCGTTAGATAACGCAAAAGCCGTAGATAACTTTATAAAAGAAAACAATTTAGAAATAGATAAAAAAGCTTCTGAGCAACAAGGTTTTATATATCAAAACAAGGAAACGGGTGAGCAAACTATAATAATAAACAAAGAAGTAGCTCTAAAAGATAAAGCTGTAAATGTAGCTGCTCATGAGTTTTTACATGCTCTGCTTTTTCAAACAGTTAAAAACAGCCCGGATACACAAGTAGCTCTAGGTGATTCTTTAAAAAGCTATTTAAACGAGGTAGATGCTAGTCAAATAAAAGACAGTCAATTTGCTAAGAGACTAGATCAATATAAAAAAGACCCAAAAAACATAGCTGCCGAAGAGGTTATAACTTTGTTTTCTGATGCTTTAGCTACTGGAGATATTAAGTTTAACGAAAGTGTTTTTACCAAAATAGGAGATGTAGTTCGTAGAGCTTTGCAGTCTGTTGGTGTTAACATTAAGTTTAACTCTGGTAAAGACGTTTATAATTTCGTAAAAGATTACAATAAAAGTATATCTAAAGGAAAACTAACTAAAGCGCAGATAAAAGCCTCTAAAGGCGTTGAAGGTAATTTAGTAGCTAAAGAAGTGGAAAGCAGTTCTAAAGCTGAAGTAAAGTTAGCTAAAACATTATCACCAGAGCAAAGTGCGGAGTTGTCTTCTGACATATCTACTATAAAGAACTTAGCTGAAGATAATGCAGTAATAGCTAAAAAGTTTGGTAAAGAACCTATAAAAGGAGCTAAGCAATTTAGGCTAGAGCAGAAAGTTTTAAGCGGTGTAAAAGATGTTGTAGATAAACTAGTAACTAACAGAACAAAAGCACTTTATGATCCTATTGCTTCAGACGCAAAAAGAAACGTCAGTAGATCAGAGTATATGGATTCTATGAGGTCTGATGTAGAGACAATGATTTTGAATGAGTATAATGGATCTCAAGATCTAGAAAAATTTATTATAAGTCGAGGTTACTTAAGAGCAAATAATCTAGCGCAAAGACTAGGTATTGAGTCAAAAGAAGATGGAGGCATAAAGTCTGATGTTACAGAAGCAAAGAACTTATCAAGTAGCGAAAGCGATTTTAGTTCTGAAACAAGTATTGACGCTGATGTTAAACTAATTAAAGCTACTAAAATACTATCAAAAGAGCAATATGATAAAGTTTTTAAAGAAGTTGAAGCGGCTGTATCATCTATAGACCCTAAAGATTTAAGTTACAAAAAAGTTAAAGGGTTTGGAGCTGAAATCTTGTCTGAAATCACAGGTGTTCCTGTCGAAAAGATATTAGAAACAAACAAAAACATGTCTAAAGGACAGACTACCAGCGGCGCTATGTTTATTGAGAAAAACATCGACTACATTAGAAAAACTTTACCAAAAGGAGCTGTTCAAGAGGCAGCTAACGATGATTTAATGGGCACAGCAACTAATCTTCCTAATAAAGTTCTTAAAAAACTGTATAATAAAAACCCTAGAATTACTAAAAAATCTGGATTATCCCCTTATACGTTAAAACCAGGTTTAAGAAACCAAGATATACTAGACGCTATAGGAAGACCTAAAAGAGATGACGGTAAGAAAATACAAATAAACCCTAGATCACCTGAAGCTGTAGCTATTCAAGGTTTATTAAACATAATCGAAAGAAACATTTCTAATGAGTTAGTTAGAACTGTTGAAAGTGATTTAACTCTTGAGCAAAAACAAGATGTTGCAGCAGGTAAGAGTGATACAATGTTTTCTAAAAGAATTGAAGACGTTACAAGCAAAGATTTTCTAAGCAGCGAAGTATCTGCAAAAGCTAAAACTTCTATAATTAGCAACGTTAGCAAAGTGTTAATTGGTTCTAGAGCCAGTGATAAATTAATGACAGATCTTAATAGCGCAATATCAAAAAAGATTGAAGAGTCTAAAAACATGAGCCAGGTTCTAGAATCAATGTTTGAAGAATCTGAAAAAATATTAAGTACTAGGCAGTCTAGAGAGCTTCAAGCTAAATTAATTGTTGCTATTCAAGACAGCTTTACCGAAAACCCAAGTAATAGATCTTTAGTTTATAGCGCAGCTAAATCTATAAGAACATTTTTTAAGTATCAAAGAGAAATAATAGGATACGGGTACATAAAAAACAAACTAAAAGAAGACGTTAGTAAATCTGAAACTTTAGAAGAAAAAGTTAAAACTATTAAAGAGTTTTTAGTTTTTGGTAGTAGATCTATAAGAACATCTAAAATTGATGGTATAACAACTAATAAAGAGATTTTTAATAAAATAATTAAACCACTAAAAAACGCAGACAAAGACTTAGAAGGTTTTCGTACTTTTACTAGAAAAAATAGATCTTATATTACCTACAACGGTAAGGTAGTAGCTGGTTTATCTAGCATATACGATATTAAGAACAATTTCGCTAATAGTGAAAATTTAATAAATGATGAAGCAACGAAATCTAGAGATTATATTATAAAGCAAATAGATCAAGCTAGAAAAAATAAAGATATAGACGGAGTTATAGCTATGCTAGCAGTGCTATCTTCTGATCAAAGAGGTGCTTTAAGAAAATCGTCTCAAGCAGGTTTCTATGTTGAAGGTGTTGATTCTGGAAAACTTATATTAGAGCATGAAATGGAAGCTTTTTCAATACATGAGTCTTATGTGCAATACGCTAAAGATGGCGATATAATCAAGCTAAAACAAGCACTCTCTGAAGCTTACGTTAATTCTATACCTAAATACTTGGACGCTTTATTAAACTTTAAAGGCAATAAACTGTCAAATATAGAAAGATATAAAACAGAAAAGATCATCAATGAGTTAAGAAGACTAAACAAAGAGGGTAGATTAAAGAATTTTGACCAATCAAGATACGGTGTTAAGCTGAGTAAGTCTATTAACTTAGACAAAGAGTTTAATGACATTATCGAAAACAAAACAGGTATAGAGTCTTACAAAAACTACAAAAAAGTTAAAGCTCAAGTAGTTGGAGCAAGTAAAGGTAAATTTAACTTCTTTATCGCTCCTTCAGCTGAAGACTTTGTTGGGTTGCTGTATAAAACCTTAGGTAAAGGCAAGATTGGAGACGCTCAGATGGCTTGGTACAAGGAAAACTTACTTGACCCGTATGCAAGAGCTATGCAGAAAGTGTCTAGAGATAGAAACTTTATGGCTAGAAATTTTTTAGCAATCAAAAAAGAGCTAAAGATTGTGCCTAAAAACTTGAAAAAGAAAATACCAGGAGAACCTTTTACTCAAGAACAAGCTATTAGAGTTTATATTTGGAACAAAAAAGGATCTACTATACCAGAAATATCTGAAAACGATAGTATATACTTAACAAACTTTGTGGAAAACAATGAAAAGTTGAAAACTTTTGCAGATCAAGTGATAGCTCTTAGTGGTATTGAAGATTACGCTAAACCTGGTGACTCTTGGGTTACTGGAACTATTACAACTGACATGTTAGAGGCTTTAAACACTACAAAAAGAGCAAAATACCTGGAATTATGGCAACAGAATGCAGATGAAATATTTTCTGAGAAGAATTTAAACAAGTTAGAAGCTGCTTTTGGAGCTGATTACAAAGAAGCAATGAAAAACATTCTAAAAAGAATGAAAACCGGTAGAAACAGAGCTTTTGGTGGTGATAGCTTAACAGGTAGATTTGTTGACTGGATGACAGGTGCTACTGGTGCTATCATGTTCTTCAACACTAGATCTGCTGTTCTTCAGACTTTGTCAGCTATTAACTTTATAAACTTTGGTGATAACAATATATTTGCCGCTTCTAAAGCGTTTGCTAATCAAAAACAATATTGGAGTGACTTTAAGATGTTGTTTAACTCTGACTTTTTAGTTGAGAGACGTGATGGGTTAAAAATCAATGTAAATGAAGCTGATATTGCTGATATCGCTAAAGAAAAAGGCGTTAGAGGTTTAATCAACAAGCTGCTTAAATTAGGTTTTACACCTACGCAGTTAGCGGATAGTTTTGCTATCGCAACCGGTGGAGCTACTTTTTACAGAAACAGATTAAAATCATTGATAAAAGATGGTATGGATCCTGTTGCAGCTGAGAAACAAGCAATGAGAGACTTTAGAGAAACAGCTGAAGAGTCTCAGCAATCAAGTAGACCTGATAAAATTAGTGCTCAACAAGCGGGTCCATTAGGGCGTACTATACTTGCTTTCTCTAACACACCAGCACAATACGCACGTATAATTAAAAAAGCTGCTAGCGACATTAAGAATGGCCGAGGAGACTTAAAAACGAATATATCTAAGATCATGTATTACGCCATTGCACAGAACTTATTGTTTAATGCATTACAAAAGGCTTTATTCGCTGCTGTGTTTGATGAAGACGAAGAAGAAATTGATGATAAAACTATTAATATAGTAAACGGTATGGCTGATTCAATACTTGTAGGTACTGGTGTAGTTGGAGCCGTAGTATCTGTGTTGAAGAACGCTGGGGTGAGATGGGTTAAAGAAGAACAAAAATCAAATCCAAAATATGATAATGCTGCTTTTGAGTTATTAAAAATATCTCCACCATTATCTTCTAAAATAAACAAGCTTAGAGCTGCTTCTCGATCCTATGATTGGGATAGAAATAAGATGAAAGAAAGTGGTTTGAGCATCGATAATCCAGCTAACTTAGCTATAGGTAATGTTGTTTCTGCTGTCACAAACATACCTTTAGATAGAGTCGTAAAGAAGGTGCAGAATATAAAAGCGGCAAGTGATTCGGAAATAGAAACTTACAAAAAAATATTTCTACTAGCTGGTTGGAGCAAATGGGATCTTGGTATTAAAGATACTAAGAAAAAGAAAAAGAAAAATAAAAGAAAAAACAAAAAAATATTTTATTAATTGAATTTAAAACTAGAAAAATAACAATTAGAAGATGAATAAAATTTCTGAAAACACAGAGGTAACATTAGATGTAAAGACATTAATAATAATTATATCGTTTGTGGTATCATTCGTTGGTCTTTATTTTGCTTTGCAAACCGACATAGAGTTAGCTAAAAAATTACCAAAGCCTCAAGTAACTAGAACAGAGTACGATCTTAAAGATCAGTTGATTAGAGAAACAATCATAAATACTCAAGAGAAGGTGCAGGAAAATAGTAAGAAACTAGACAAAATTGACGAGAAATTGTATGAGATAATAGAAAAAAAATAACCCATGAAAAAGATTTTAATTTTAATTTTATTAACCTTTGCCTCTAGTATGTGTGCTCAAAAATACGTGCTACTAGAAATAAATTCCAAGTGGAATGCAGGAAACCCAGCTATAATAGCTAAACTACAAAACGTAAAGCATATAAAAGCGTTTTTAGAGGATCAACCAAAAAGCGTTAGAGATAAAGTTAGAGCTGTACCTTTTGTAACTATGTACAAGGACGGCAAACCTATTGGTAAGTGGACAGCTGATATAACATTTAAGTTATGTATATCTCCAGAGCAGATACAAGAAGCTATAAAAAAATCTAACAAATGAAATTAACAAACAACTTTAGTTTAAAAGAGTTTGAATGCAACTGTGGTTGCTCTATGCCTAGCTTCGTTAAAGACAATGTGCTGAAACTCGTTGAAGATCTTCAAGTTATAAGAGAAAAAATAGACAAGCCGATTAAAATAACAAACGCTTATCGATGCAAGTCACATAACGCAAAAGTTGGAGGCGCTAAGAACTCTCAGCATTTACTAGGTAAAGCTGCAGATCTTCAAGTGAAAGACGTTAAACCTAAAGAAGTAGCTGACTTAATTGAGTCGTTAATGAAGAGTGAATTAATTAATAAAGGTGGTGTTGGTAGATACTCTAGTTTTACGCATGTAGACATAAGAGGCACTGATGCTCGATGGAATTTTGTAAATAAATAATATGGAAAGAAAAGGGATTGGGCCTCAAGGCTTAGGGAGTAAAGGAAACAATGGTTTTTGGGTTGGATCTCCAGCACAACAAAATTGTTGGGACACTCATAAAATAGGAAGTCCTAAAACAAAGATATCTGATAAAACTGGAAAAAGAGTTAATAATTGTGTAAAAAAATAATATGATAGAGAAACTAAAAAAAGAATGGAACTCGTTTTTATACTGGTTGATGTTCAAGAAAGAAAAAGGAACAAAATAAATAGGCGTACCATACCTAAAGTTCCTGTACCAAGAAAGGGCCCTCGTATTGAGGACCCTTTTTTTTTGTTTACAGGTATGTATAGCATACTAGCCGTCACACGCTAGACAATCTTCACTCATTGCTTGTTGTGCAATATCTCCACGTAGAACACTTTCAGTTCTTGTGTAGTACAAAGTCTTAACACCTGATTTCCAAGCTTCGTAATGAACTTTGTTCAACCACTTTGGAGTAGCTTCAGAAGGAAAAGCTAGGTTTAAACTTACTGACTGATCTATATACTGTTGCCTTAAACCAGCTTGGTTTACTAACTCTAACTGATTAATTTCTTTAAAAGTTCTAAAAACTTCTTTAACAGGTATATCATGATTACCAACAAGAACATTATCAAGCTCTTTAATATCTTGCACAGATCCTCCATCAACTAATATTTTATTCCATACATCACTAGTAT